>OGTI01000006.1_pt1 | contig 235820 bp, 203 predicted proteins | sample 1574601 | NCBI WGS metagenome assembly OGTI01 (sample SAMN03295810, study PRJEB24534) | human gut metagenome | isolation source: fecal sample 5 from infant 1 | host: Homo sapiens | place: USA: Pittsburgh, PA | collected 2014-07
AGAGAGCCGTATGGACTTTTTGTATTACTTGTTCAACTTGATTTTACAATTCATCCACTAGTTTCTTCCCAATAGGCCTTTGCTTTATCTCTAACATCTAACTCTACATCTAATTGAGATACATTAAGAGATAATCCTGCCTGTGTTAATGTAATTTGTGGATTGTACTTGGTATAATTGATTAACTTCACATATTCTAATTCTTTAATTGCAAAATTAAACTTAAAATCGAACTTCTTATATTGATTTCCTGTTTTCTTAGAAGTATAAATTTTCTGTTCAAATTCCGCAATATGTTCATCCATATCACAAATACGTTCACGTATTTCAGAACGATCTAACCGACCACCAGCTTCTTGTAATACCATCAAGATAGGCTTAACCAAATACGATACTTTTGCTTCTGAATCTAATGTGTCAAAATACATCACTATTACTCCAATTAATTAAAATTAAATCACTTTATTATAATCATAACTTACATGAGTTATATTGAGATTATATTTAAAGTAACGGTATCTTAGACCATACGTCTACAATTTCTTCATCTTGAATCTCTATCTTGATATCCCCTCGAAATTTTGCTTTTTCTAATATAGAAATAGCTTTAGGATTTAAATTAAAAGGTACAACTAAATCATAATCCATCAGACTACTACTTTGATATAAAACGCCTTTTAATTGAAGGTTCATTTTAGTTCCTTCCCTTAACGAAAGCTCTTTCGATAATTTAAATCTATCCTCTTTAACATCATAATAATTATTCACAAGAAATCTGATCTCATCTAATGTAACTTCTTTTTTAAAAAATTGTTTAATTAAATACTCTGGTTTATGAGTATATCGCTCCCAAGCCAAAGATAAATACCTCACACTACTGATTATTATTAATACTAAAGATATGATTAAAACCATACCTATATATGGTCTATATGCATTAATTATCATTAATAAGCCGAGTTGAGTTAGAACCTTATCTGGTAAAAATAACATTAAACTCGAAGTAATACCTCCCCCCCAATATATATGAGGTTTATTTATTAGCTCTAAAATTTTAATCCCCCAACTAATATCAGGCATCATATTTGCCTCCTAAACTTTCCCCTTTATATCTATACAAGCATTATTTTTTATCTGATTAACTATATTTGCAATTTCAACAGCTTCAACTTGATCAAAGAGTTTCCACATATCAAATGGTCTATCAAACGGTGGTTCTAACAATACTTTTGGAGATTCCATATATCCATTAACGGTAATATAGTTAATTACTTGTTTAATAAAGTTAATTTGATCACTATTCATAGACTTGGTATTAATCAAGTCTGAAAAGGCTTTTTCAGCAGCTGCTGGTCTCATTTTTACAATATCGCGAACAACTAATCCAAACTCTTTGTCTTTAAAATGGTCTTCATAATCCTTAGGACTACCCAAATCATGAGTAAAAATATGTTTCAACGCTTTATAGTCTTCTTCATTAATCGGATTATTGTTAATAAGTTTTTGAATTGCTGGATGATCTTGATGTGTTAAGAAATACGACTCAACTTTTTCTTGATAGCTCTCAAAAACTTCAGGCATAAGAGTATCTCCTTCTCTAGTTAATAATACTGAGTCCGTAATTGTTGTTATAATAACCCTACGCTCTGCAACATCAAGAAACTGAATTAAATCTCTAAGTTCTTTTCTTAGATGATTTAGCTGCAATTCATCAACAATTTGCCAATACATATCTTCTTTTATTAACTTCAAGAAATCTTGTTTTTTTCTAATTTGTTCGATACTAATTTTTTGTAATAATGTATTAGAAAGACTTATTACACGTTTCTTAAAATAGTCAAGAGATTGACCACTAATGAGATTCAAAATCCCTTCATATACAAAATTGTCAAATCCTCGTGCCAAATTCTCTTTAACATCAGCACAAATTAAAGGTGCAACATAAGTAATTAAGTCATGCTCATCAATATTTGATAAATAATCAAATGACGTTTTTATATTATATTTATCTACATATTTTAACTGTAAACGGACAACCGGTTTTGTTACTTCTAAATCAGTAATTTCTTTATAGCACTCATCTACAAGTTCAGAACGCCAGCTTTGATATTCTTCACTACCATACTTTTCAGTTTGTAGTCGTGCAATAATTTGAACACGCTTAGCAAAGATTCTTTCACCTAATGTAGCACTATTACCTTTTACTTCTACCGTATTTTTTTGATTTCTAAAATACTCAAAATTTTTACAGTAATCAAAGATATAGAAGTACTTCTTACCTACATAATCACCATTATTTTTGTCAAAAAACTCTACTTCTGGACAGAGCCGTGTGCCACGACCTATCATTTGCCAGAATTTAGTCTTTGATTTTATACGTTTAAAAAATACCAAATTAACACATGCTGGTACATCAATTCCCGTGTCTAACATATCGACCGAAATGGCTATATCCGGTTCACCATCTGAAAATTTAAACTGGTCGATTAGATGTAAAGCATGTTGATCAGAGCTAACAATAACACGTGCTTTCTTCCCTTTTGAAGAGCGATATAACAAATTAAATCTCTCTTCAATTAAATAAGCATGCTTTTTATTCTGAGCAAAGATAATTGTTTTACCTAAAGAATCTCCATTATGAGTCTTTATACCATTCTGATCCAGTTCTCTGAGAACATGATCTATTGTATCTGTACTATAAATAATAGAATTTACTTCTGTAGCAGAATAATCGCCTTGAAATTCTCCCGCTTGCTCCATAGCTTCATCTTCTAGTCGTTCCTGGTCTTCTTTTGAAAGTTCATCATAAACAATACCATCGGATAAAAACTTTGATTCTATCTCAAAGTTATAATATGGAACTAAATAATTATCTCTTATAGCCTCATCATAACTATATGCATATGTAGGAACGCCGTTTTCAACCTCAAAGAAGTCAAATGTATTTCTATCCACTTCCGATTTAGGTGTAGCAGTTAAACCAACAAGAATAGCATCAAAATATTCAAATATAGCTCTATATTTTTTGAAAATACTACGATGGCTTTCATCTACTATAATTAAATCGAAATGACCAGGAGTAAATAAGCGTTTACCTTCTCCATCTAGAGACTTTTCGATAGCATTTAATATTGTTGGATAAGTTGAAAAAACTATACGGGCATTTTTATCATCTTTACTTTCACAAAGATTGCATAATGATGCAGACGGCAAATATTCTCTAAAAGCATCCTTCGCTTGACTTACTAATGCAATTCTATCTGCTAAAAATAATACATTCGTCACTTGGTTACTTCGGGAAAGCACATCAACTAAGCTCACCGAGGTTCTAGTTTTACCTGTACCAGTTGCCATAACAAGTAAGCTTCGTCTAACCTTATTTTCAAGATTTTGACAAACGGCCCTAATCGCTTCTTTTTGATAGGAGCGTGCTGAAATATTATCATTAATTGGAATAGTACTTAAAATAGGCTTATCTAATTTTCTACGTACAATAAGTCGTTCTAGGTCACTTACACCATATACACTACTTACGTGCCGCATATTCCATTCAAGATCATCCCACATATGAGTTTCATACCCATTTGATAGGAAAATAATCGGACGTTGTCCATATTCACGTTCTAATGCATTTGCATAAGCTAATGCCTGTGTCTTACCATCATTTATATTGCGGCTAGTTTTCTTGGCCTCTATTAATGCGAGTGGCTTACCATCACGCCCCATTAACACATAATCTACACTAAGATTAGAACCACCTGGAATGTATGGATTTGCGACCTTAAACTCTTCAAACACATTTTTATTAGGGCCTTCAAACTCCCACCCCATTAATTTAAGATCAACATCTATTATATATCTACGTGTTTCGGCCTCTGTTTCAGGAACCTTAGGTAAACTACGAGTTACAATATGCTCAAATTTAGAGGCAGATAATAGCTTTGAAAGCTTTTCAATTTCTAAGTACAGATTTTCAATTTGTTGAGCATTTTGAGCAATCAAACTTTCTTGCTCTTTGATTTTCTTAACATCTACTGGAACTATAGTCTTAGGAATTGCATTCTCATCAAATGTACGCTCCACATAGCTATAACCATAACAATAATCAATCCATTCAATAAAATTGAATAATGCCTGTAACGAAATAATAGCGGTTCTTGGCAAAATCTTAGTGTCAGAATGAACAGCCAAATTACCCATTTTTACAATTGGCTGTAATTCACGCCACAAAGATTCAGGCAACTCCTCTTTAAAGGATTTAGCATGTAACAGTGATTGAAGATTATCTTTATAAGGCATAATCATGCTAGTATCCGCTGTATATACCCATTTGACAGCCAACTCTAATGCCTTACGACATCCAATTGCACACATAGACGGTGATGAGTGAAATACACGCTCTGCCTCAATGGCTGCATCGGCAAAAACTTTATACTCAACTATATTTTTAAGAAAATCAAAATTAGCCATATATAATCCCCTATACATGTAACTTCATCTTTTTTATATAATACTTAGTTTAATTATACACTATTTAAGCAAATTTCAATTTGTTGATTTGAGAATGATATAAAGCAAATCTATTTATTGTATCCAGATCAGGCAAGGGAATTACAATAGAATTAAGCATTCTTGTTGTTACCTGATTAATAGTAGTTGTAGATCCAACTGAAATAAGTCGCCTAAAAGCCTGACTCCTAAAATATTCAAACAAATATACATAGTACTTACTAGATATTGCCATCATAAAAGCACCATATGTTGTATTCGATATATCATTTTCAATAAGTGCAACTTTACCAACTAATGATTGGCTGCCATTTCTGGCACACATTAAAATATCATTCTTTTTTAACAACAACTTAGGATCAACCTTACTATTAACATATATAGTATCTTCATAACATAATTGGCTGTTTTGTATGTTTCCTGATCTTAAAACAGCTATTCCACTACTTGATACCTCTTCAGGTTTATAAGTTAAGCCAATTCTATATTCTGCTATAGCACTTAATTTAACTAACGGCCAATTCAAGGTATTAAGAACAACATCACCAAATAATTCAACAAATCGGGATTTAATTAATAAATCCAGTTCATTTATTATGTTTTGTTTCTTCTCTATGATACACTTTACTAAATCTAATCTATCTACTATTGCTTTTTGATATTCTACAGTTCTTTTAGGAATAATTAGTTTTCTTAATGCCGCTTGAGTTAGCTTCTGCCTTGTCGCACCATTAATATAACCTTCAATTTTATAAAACATTAGACTATAGCAAATATATTCAGCTAAAAAATCTTTTTTAGCACGTAATACGTGAGCATGATTATTAACCCAACACTTACCATTTACTAAATATGCAATTGGTTTTGTCTTCGATCCAAAATGACCGCCATCCTCTGCAACAAGAACTAACTTATCATCAAAAATATATTGATTAATCGTGCCTTGTATCCCATTTGCTCCATAGTATGGATACATTCCGGAAACCCTTTCAGATTCTGTAACGGGTTTACGTTGTGAGTCTAAAATCTCACAACAATCTTCCACTTTTATAAATTCCATTCATCTCACCAAATATGAATTTGATTATCCGAAAAATTTTCTATGAGATATTTTTACATTAGATTGATTAACCATTGCATAATGCATAGTAGTATCAATTTGTTGATGTCCTAATAACTTCTGTACTTGTTCAATCGGCATGCCTTTATCAATAGCTCTTGTTGCCATAGACCGTCTAAACTTATGAGGATGTACCCTCTGATCTAATAAGGCTAATCGACCTAACTTTCTAAGTCTAATTTCTACACCACTAATTTTTAATCTATCAAAAGGACTATCTAATGTAACAAATAATGCTTCATTATAATCAATTCTTTGATTCAAATATCGTTTAAGATGAACTTTAGTTTTAGCATCAAAATAAACCTTACGTTGTTTGTTTCCTTTGCCATAAACAATACATTCTCTTTCTTCAAAATTTATATCCCCTATATTAAGGTTCACTAATTCGCCTACGCGAATACCTGTTGAGTACAAAAGATCTATCATCGCTAAATCACGAATATCTAAACATGAATCTCGAAGCCTTTCAATACACTCTTCAGATAAAGTTTCTTTAACCTTACTACCCGTTCTTATTTTATGAATACGTCTAATTGGACTTTTAATAATATAATCCTCCGCTTCAAGCCAGGAGAAAAAGCTCGAAAGATTTCTTCTAATATTATCTACAGTAGTTTTACTACAATTATTTCTTAATTGATATTCTGCCAAATAAGCTCTTAAATCATCGGTTTGAACCTGGCGCAATGGCATAACTATTATACTAAGCATATGTTCAATAGTAGCTTTGTAATAAGCTAAAGTTCGTTCTGAACAACCTTCAATTCTTTTAGCAGAAATAAACATATCCATATACTCAATGTTAGTATATGGATATGTTTGATTATTCTGTGTATTTAATTTTTTTTGTAAAACAATTTGTAAAGTATATAATTCTTTAGCAGATAAAACTTCACTCATATCATGTAATATATCATTGATTAATTGTTGCATAGGTATACCTCTTTTCTTTTTATATTAGTATACCAAATGAATATTAACCAAAATATTCTTGCATTAATGAATCCATTAAAAGTTGAGTCTCATCTATAGACTTTTGAACATCAGCTTTCAATTTGTTGATTTGTTCTATGTAATTAGTAAATTTATTTTGTATATCAATTGGAGGAAGTATTATTTCGAAATCTTTAATTAAACTTACACTTAAATTGGGTTGTGTTCCTCCTTTTGCCATATTTCTTAATCTATCATACGAATTTATCATCGTATACCAAAGATACTTTGGATTAATAGTATCTAAAGAAATTAATGCTGCACAAGCTTGATTAGTAGTGGCATTATTAAGTAAGTAGCCCGTCATACCTCTCGTTTTTCCTTGTCCATACATTGCTATTAAAACCGTATGCTTTGGTAATATCTTTACAGATGTCTTCTCATAACCTAACTTACTAATTTTTTCATCAGAATCAAATAAAAAATTATTTTTAAGTTCAGTAGTTTTAAACCAATTGATTCCGTTCTCATCCCAATAATCACTATTCTTCCTACTAGGTGTAGCGCCACTCGAAATTAAACAGCAATCTTTTAATCTGACTTTTTGATAGATTAATTTGTTATTATATATTAATTCAACAAATCGGGATTTAACAATATCATCAAGTAACAATAATTTCTTTTTATTGTTATTAATAATACTACTTAATAAGTTTAATTTATTCTTTATATCTCTTTGTATAATAATATCTTTATTTATTGATATCTCAAAATTTGAAAACTGTGTTTTATTAATAAGTGGTACTACTGCAGAATTACAAATTCTCTGAAGCCTATCTTTATTAAAAAGTAAATTATAAGCAATATACTCTATATCATAATGAGATTTAACATTTAGACTATTAATTTGCTGATTAAATGCTACTTTTTGAGACGTTATCCCAACTTTACCAATGATTCCAATACAACTAACTAAAATACAATTCGCTCCGACTATTCTTGCTTTTCTTTCGGCTTTATTAGATAGAAAGCTATTGGCTTCCAATTCAAAGTGACCTTTAAAACTATCTGGTTTTATAAACGGGATATCATTTGAATCATAATATTCATTAACTTTCATACTAGGAGTATTTCCTGTCATAATATCAGCCAGTTCACCAAGTTTAATTTTCATTTATCTCACCAAATATGAATTTATTCATTTAATAATCGTTCTAGCTCAGCTGTATCCGCCATGATTTGTTCATTTAAAGCCTTAATATTAGCTAATATTTCGCTAGTTGGAGGATATTCGACCGGGATATATTCAATCTCTTTATATTTATTAATAGATAAATCATATCCATTATCCACGATTTCTTGTTTAGGTACTAAGAAGCTTTGTTCAGTACGCTTCCGTTCACTTTCACTATCAATATGTTCAAAACGATTAATGATATCATCAATGTCATTGTCTTCAATAGGTTGTCGTTTATCATCTAAACTAAAACCATCTGCTTTCATATCATAAAACCAAACATCATCGGTTCCACCAGCTTGAGTTTTCGTGAAAACCATAATCGCTGTAGACACTCCTGCATAAGGTTTAAAAACCCCCGATGGCATAGAAATAATAGCACGCAAATGATGATTCTCAATAATTTCTTTTCGTAGTGCTACATGCACTTTAGATGAACCAAATAAAACCCCATCTGGGACAATACAAGCGCAAGTACCACCTTTTTTCAAAATTCTTAAAAATAGTGCCAGAAATAAGAGCTCTGTTTTTTTTGTGTTATTTGTAATACTACGCAATTCATCATTAATTGTTTCTTTATCTAAACTACCTTTAAATGGTGGATTAGCTAAACAAATAGTATATGCATCATGTATAGTATTTTGTTTTGATAAACTATCTTTATAATCAACCTGAGGATATTTGATAGAATGTAACATTAAGTTCATTGCAGAAATACGAAGCATTGTTGTATCTGTATCAAATCCACTAAACATATTACTCTCATAATGTTTCCAATCAGCTTTATTCATTTTTTCACTATGATTTGCACGAACATATTCCGCAGCAGATACTAAAAACCCGGCTGTACCACATGCAGGATCACAAATTATATCTTGTGGTGTAGGCTTTAATAGTTTGACCATCATTTCTCGTATATGTTTTGGTGTTCTAAATTGTCCATTCGTTCCAGCCGTAGATAATTTTGAAAGCATATATTCATACAAGTCACCTTGCATGTCTAAATTAGCAATGTCATGAGTATATAAATCATCTAATCCAGTAATAATTTTTTCAAGCACTTGTGCAGTCGGAACTATAAACGTAGCAGTAGACATATGCTTAGCAAATAAATCAAAACCATCTTTTGTTTCATCAGTATCAGGAATTGGTATTAGCTTGCCATGTTCATCAAAATCTGGCAATTTTCCATGCTTCATAGCCTTAATAGCAGGGAATACAAAATTAGAAACAATATTATAAATTTCATCAGCATTTCTAAATTTAAAATTACTCCAACGCATAGCTTGGCCAATATCTGACTCTGGAAAAATTAATTCCACATCCGCACCAAGTAAAGTCTTACTACGAATATTATTAATTTCTTGATCATCCAATGCACGTATGAACATCAAATATGTAATTTGCTCGATTACAGATAAAGGATTTGTTAAGCCTGCAGCCCAAACATTCTCCCATATCTTATCTACTTTATTCTTAATTTCACCTGTTATCATATATATTCACCTAAAAAATAAAGTAATCACCTTTTTAGCAAAATAAATTTACTCTTCCGCTAAAACCATTTGAAATTAATTTTGATATAGTTTTCTCTTGTCCACTACCATTTCTATCATGAAGCAACCATTCAAAATTAGGCATATTATTAAAATAGTTAATAATCGATTTTATATATATCATATCCGCATCTCCATAAGAGAATCCAAAAGATACAATTCTATTTATCTGACTCCCATGCCTATCTAAAAATTGATTTAAATTACGCAAACTTTCATGACTATCTTTCCGTAGCATTTCACGTATACAGTCTTTTGCATCATCTAATTCAATTAATTCATCCATTGAAAAATCTATTGCCGCCTGCTCAGATGGAGAATAAATAAGTTCTCCATTAACTTCTTCGTAATTAGATGGGGACACAGGTCCAGCATGACCAAAAACTAAAGAATCTTCATGATATTGTGACCCATGTATATAGTAAATTTGTGTATAATCAACATTATAAACACATTCTAATGTATTAGTATAATTAAAACTTATAAAGTAATTCTCTGATTCTGTCATATAATCATTAATTAAGGTTAATTGACCTATATCTGTAACATCAATAGTACTAATCCATTCATTTAATGCATCTGGCAACTCTTCTAAAGCATATCTAATATCTGCTATTGTTTGAATCATATTATGAGCACACAATCCAGGTGAGTCTAACCCAATATCTACTTCAGCCCGATATACATCTAATAAATAGTCATAATCAAGATATCCCAATTGATCTTCAAATCGACTCCATAATAAATTAGAATCATAACACCCATCTTCAAGTATATTCTTCAAATTCGAATTATATTCTTCGAGGAACTCTTTAAAATCATTATATGTAGTATTTAAACCATGAGCTATATCAAATCCATTCCCTACAATCCATAAAGTAGCACACATATATATTCCCTTTCCCCCAAATCGGACCATAGTGTTTATCTTTAACTTGTATTTATATCTATAAAATCTCATTTCCTACTATTTATTAATAATCGAGATATTTTACTAATTTTCAGCATCTTATCTATTATTATACTTGTAATCTATTCCATTTTAAATAAAATTCTATACGAAGCCAAATTCATATTTTAATTTCGTTATACCAATAGATTTATTTGTATAAAGTAAACTTAATCAATACATATTTGTATACTTTTTTATAATTCCATTTCATTACATAACTATGCTCAATTATTATATAAATAAAATATCATATTTTATTTGACCTATAGTAGTACGTCATAATTATAGAATTAATGAGATGATACATATGAAATTAACCAAACCTATGATCAGCCTTACAATCTTATCCATGACGGCTACTGTATCCACAAGATTAGCTTATGATTACGTATACAAGAGGGCTCAATACAACTATATTATTAATACACAATTTAACTATATTGCTAACTATATATCTTATAAAATAGTGTCCCCAATTATTGAATCCTCCCTCTAATTCAAAAGACTGTAGCGAACAAAGAAAATAATATAGTAGATATGACAAAGTTTCTTATTACTCATTTTATAAAACTAGCGGCTTTTATACTAAAAATATAGATTAATTTATTACCTTGTCCCCACCAACTGATAGCTCATATCCACTAGCATTTTCAGTTTGTCCAAATCTTCATATTCTTCAATATTCACTGAGATCCAGTGTTGTTTATTCATATGATACACAGATTAGATTCCACTTTCACGAATTAGGGTAGGAATTAAATCCGGTTCACATTTTAGATTAACTATTTCCATAGGATCAGACCTAAAGTCATTACGTTTCATAATTATTTACTGCTTTTTTGGAAATAAAGTCATATCAAATACACCTTTTGGTACAGATGACATACCTGCTAAACTTTTTGAGTATTTGTCTTTATCATTTGCATTATCTACGTATTGGACCACATCACGCAAGTCTTTTGATGGTACTTTATAATCTAAATCTGCCATGATAAAGTGCGTATATAAATACTTATCATCATATAACGATTGAATATACATTTTTGATGTGGATCGTTCTACTTCCATATAAATAGCAGGGGTAGCATCATTCCAAACGGTTGCATATTGAATAGGTCTATATTCAGAGTAAGGTTTATGCATAGCAAAGAATTGTATTAATTTAGCATTTATTGTATGTGGTTTAGCTAATTCTTCTGGTTGTAATTCTCTTACCATAATGCCTTCACGATAGCTTTTACCATCGTAAATGTAAATAGCATCATTATCAGGACCATTATAAGTTAAATCGCTAGATTTCAACGTTTGGAATGTAAATCCATTAATTGTTATAGGTTTAGTTTCTGAAAGTAATTGCTTAGCTGGCTCAATAGACGGCAACACATAATTAACCAACGGAGACATGAGTTGTTTATATAGATACTCTTGATTATGTGTTTTTAACAACTCAACTTCTTTCTTTTTTGTCAAATCAAAAGCAATCTGATACGATACTGAAGGATCTGCCTTAACTTTAAAATTAATAGCCCCCTCTAATGAACCCGTTTTAGTTGGGCTAATCTCCCATGTTGCATTTTTAACAGTTGGATAGGAGAATGAATTCCCTGTAGACGTGCTTTGATTTTCTTTACGAATGTTATAATTTAGGTTTCCATCAATCAAAAGAAAGTTTCCACGCTTAATCTCTGTAGTTAACGGGTCTCCCTTAATGGTTTTACCAAACTGAGTCCCGTCAGGAAAAGTAAATTTTAAATTAGCTCCATTATCTTTAAGAATAAAAACAGAAGATGAGAAGTTAACTGAATGATTTATTTCTTGAGTTAAATATACTAATTCATCTATCGTCCATTTTTTAGGCATATTATTTGCATATTTTGCCCTCACCCTATCGCCTACATCAGCTTCCATCTTCTTAGCGGTCGCATCTACCTTCCGATAGTTTTGATAGGCATCCTTTGAAATTGATGGATCTGCACCTGGTATATTAATATCAATTGCTTGGCTACCTAATGTCACAAAACTAAAACATAGTGCAACCATTAACGCACGTTTCATCATAAACTCTCATCCTTTCACATAATGTCTCTCAAATATTATATATATAGAATATCATATTTTATTTGACTCATAGTAGTATAATATAAATATAGGAACAAGGAGGTGATATCTATGAAATTTACAAAACGTATAATTGTCATGACATTCTTAGCCGTAACTGCTGCTGTATCTACAGGATTTGCTTACGATTATGTATGCAATAACTCTCAGTACAATTGCTTTACTAACACACAATACAACTCCGATAACAATACGAACAATACTAACTATGCACCAAGCAACAATAACAACCAAAATTATTGCGGTCCAAACTCAAATTTTAGAGGATGCGGCGGATATAGAAGATAATATGGTAAGTATACTAAAAGCCTATAGTACTAAACATGTACTATAGGCTTTTGTCGTATATTACAAGAATACTATTTAATTCATCAAAATACAGTTAGGCTCAATATGTTAACATACTTTTATCAGGAGTTCATTCTGTTAAAGTATTCAATAGATTTTGGTGTAAAACCAATATAAGTATTACCAGCTGCGTACGGACCTAATTCATATGGTTGGTAAACTAAATCTATATTCCCCTTACCGCGTAAGCAGTAATTATCTGTCACATATTTGACACTCCATCCACTTGGAATATAGCTCTTTGTATGATTACCAGTATAATAATTTAACACATGGGATCGTAGTCCATTATCCAATTGTTCTGCATTTGCAATTTTCACATAGTTATATAATGGAATACGTTGACCTGTTATTTTATTATATACAAGACCTCTTGTATTATACATACCATGAGCTGCTCCGGCGTAGTAATAATAGGTCGTTAGTAGGATTGAAACAACTTGACTATCCTCATAGGTAACCTTATAGTTTTGAGAAACTTGATAAATATGTTGATTGTAATACATATCCTTTGCTTCGAGTACATAATTTGCAATATCTGTATTAATAACTCTTTGAGCATAAGCATGATCTGTATAAACTAAAGGATACTTTAAATCTAAATTTACATCTGATTGACTGCCTGTAACAACAGTTGCATACGTTGGTACAGTTAACATAACACCTAACATAGAGGTCATACATAGCTTTTTAAAGATTCCCATAATAATGTCTCCTTTTACAAGCACCTTAAATAGGTTTATTACTGTGTTACTTCTACAGGCTATGATAAAACTCCTCTTTTTCTATTTCACTTTTCTCATAATTTATTCATTATATAAAATAACAAGACTATCTAGTCTTTCACACTAAATGTTAGGAAGAATGCCCCCTAATACAGCAATAATAAGTCCAAGTGCAATCATCCAAATCGATATAAACCTTAAAACAAAGGAAGTATGTGTATAGATTTGTATAGTAAATTGATTATAGTCGATATCATCTTTAATCACCTTATCGCCTACTTTTTTCATAACTGCATCTAGTACAAAGGGATCCTCTGTAACGGATAGTCTATAGGTGCCTGGACTCGCATCAAAGGTATATAATTCCATTCTAGAGTGAGTAATGCCATTAACTCGAGCGCGCATAATAGATAGAAATAAAGGAATTGTCCTTCCCGTTTTTTCATCAACTAAGTTAAAACTAAATTCGCCAATAGGCGCCTTTGTAAACATTTTTCCACTAAGCCACACCCCATACATTCCTGCTTGCTCTAAAGTAAAAGTGCCTTCTTTATTTACATAGGGCATTTCATAGAGCATCTTAGCTCTACCAAAGCGAATCGTGTATTTAATACCTAAATAAAACAAACAAAGTCCTAAAGGTATTAACAGATAAAATAACTGTTCCATTACCTACTCCTCATCTATTCTCCCGCTTTTACACAACACGATATGTATTTTCACTATATCATACTTTCACCATACAAAAAAGGACCCTCCAAAGAGAGTCCTTAGTCTGTATTGTTATGCTATTAAGCGTTTTTAGCTACTTCAACAAGTTTAGCGAATGCTGCTGCATCGTTAACTGCCAAGTCAGCCAACATTTTACGGTTAACTTCAACGCCTGCTTTAGTCAAACCAGCGATGAAACGGCTGTAAGTTGTGCCATTGATGCGAGCCGCTGCGTTGATACGAGCGATCCACAATTGACGGAATTCGCGTTTTTTCGCACGACGGTCACGACGAGCGTAGTACAACGCTTTCATTACTGTTTCGTTAGCTTTTTTGAACAAACGAGAACGTGTACCGCGGTAACCTTTAGCTAATTTTAAAATCTTTTTATGACGTGCATGAGCTGTAACGCCCTTTTTCACTCTTGCCATTGTATATTCCTCCTAAATTACGATGTATCGATCTAATAGTTAACGATTAAGCGTATGGTAAGCATTTAGCTACGCGTTTGTGGTCAGCTTTTGCAACCAATGTAGCTTTACGCAAATTACGTTTACGAGCTGGAGATTTTTTCTCAAGAATGTGGCTTTTGAAAGCTTTTGCACGCTTGAATTCACCAGTACCAGTTACTGCGAAACGTTTAGCCGCTGCGCGACGAGTTTTAATTTTTGGCATAATTATAATCCTCCCAAAACATTATTTACTTACTAAAATCATGGTCATGTTACGACCTTCTAATTTAGCTGCTTTTTCAATAGACGCTGTTTCTTTGAGTTCTTCAGCGAAACGTGTCAACACTGCCATGCCTAGTTCTGGATGTGAAAGTTCACGACCGCGGAACATGATAGTTACTTTTACTTTGTTACCTTCACCCAAGAATTTGGATGCGTTTTTCATTTTTACGTAAAAGTCATGGTCTTCAATATGTGGACGTAACTTAACTTCTTTTAAAGTTACGATTTTTTGTTTCTTCTTCGCTTCTTTCTCGCGTTTTTGTTGTTCATAACGATATTTACCGTAGTTCATAATGCGAGCTACTGGTGGTTTAGCGTTAGGTGCAATTTCCACAAGATCAAGATGCTTTTCTTCAGCCAATGCCAACGCCTCACGGCCAGACATGATGCCGATTTGTTCGTTTTCAGGACCTACGACACGAAGTTCACGAGCACGAATCTCTTCATTAATGCGTGGTGTATCCTTGCTAATAGCGTTCACCTCCAAGAGAATAAAAAAAACGGACGGCAAACACCATCCGAATAGAGTTCTCTATATTAACCTCATACTTCTTGGTATTAGGTGAGTGGCGGATGGCCTCTGCTTCATAAATTACTTAATTATAATAACAAATCGTATGGTGAAAGTCAACAAAAAATATTGAGCTTTTAACAATGAATTTGTTATTACAACTCTTATAGTATAACAGACATTATAAGTTCTGTATATAGGTATACTTACTGACACCGCTCTCTCTTTATGTATACAATATTCTTATAAATTATACAACTAATTCTATAGAAAATACGATACAATAATATTCATAGAGTAGTCTAGCTTATATAGTGTACTTTATAGAATAGTGTACATTATAGGATAGTGTACATTATAGGATAGTGTACTTTATAGGATAGTCTAGCTTATATAGTTTACCTTATTTATTATTATACAGTAATAGGTATTACACAAATTGAAAGGAGTTTTATTATGAGTGTAACAACCCCTGCTCCTCCTCAAAAGGCGCGTACAACTGCTCAAAATATTGGACTTATTTTATCTTTCATTGTTCTAGGTGGCATTTTATTATTACCTACACCAGAAACATTATCTACCGGTGGTCATCGTATGATCGGTGTACTAGCCTTTGCCATTATCTTATGGATGACCTCAGCTGTTTCCTATCCAGTAAGTGCTACCATGATTACTGCACTTACCGCTTTACTATTAGGATTCTCACCGAATCCCGAAGCACCTGCTAAGGCGATGGGCACAGCCAATGCCTTGAAGCTTATCATTTCTGGTTATTCTTCACCGGCCATGATTCTAGTAGGTGCTGCTATGTTTATTTCTGTAGCTATGCGTAAGACAGGTCTAGATCGTCGTATTGCCATGTTGGTGCTGTCTAGCGTTGGTACTAAGGTGAGCCGTATTTATTTAGGCGTTATTATTACAGGCCTTATCCTCGCCTTCTTCGTACCCAGTGCAACAGCCCGTATTGCCTGTTTAGCACCAATTATCATCGGTATTGTTGAAAACTTAGGTATTGAACGTAAAAGCCGCGTAGCAGCTCTCCTCATGGTAGGCGCCGTACAGGCCGATACGTTCTGGAATATTATGATCCAAACGGCAGCGGCACAAAATCTTGTAGCCGTAGGCTTTATGCAAACTCAGATGAATACATCAATCAGTTGGATAGATTGGCTAACAGCAGCGGCTCCATTCTCTATCATTATGGTAATTATCGCCTACTTCTTGACACAAGCATTAATTAAGCCTGAGTTCAAAGAACTTGTAGGTGGCGATGTACAGCTAGCTAAAATGCGCCAAGAAATCGGTCCTATGAGCACTGACGAAAAGAAACTATTATGTATCTCTATTGGTCTACTTGCTTTATGGGCTACTGGTGGCAAGCTACATTCTATCGACACAACGACTACAACAATCGTTGCCATTGCATTATTCTTCTTTCCTAAAATTGGTATTATGGACTGGAAATTTGCACAGCCAAACATAGACTGGGGTTCTATCGTTATGTTTGGTGCTGGTATCGGTCTTGGCTCTGTATTACTTAAAACAAAAGCAGCCACTTGGCTTGCTCAAGTCTTCGTAAATGCTTTCTCCCTTGAAAGTGCTAGCGTATTTATCTTAATCGCTGTAATGGCGGCCTTCCTCATTGTTATTCATTTAGGCTTTGCATCTGCCACAGCCCTCTCGTCTGCTATGATTCCTATCGTAATCTCCATCGTAGTAGGTCACAATGCAGAAGGGCTTAATCCAATCGGCGTAACCATGCTCATGCAATACGCTATCTGCTTCGGTCTAGTATTACCAGTAAATTCCCCTCAAGGTATGGTGGCTTACGGTACAGACACATTCGACGTAAAAACATTTATGACTACAGGCATTCCATTGACCATCATCGGCTATGTTATGATCCTCGTATTTGCCCTAACATACTGGCACTGGATTGGTATCGCATAATACTGTACTTTCATAAAAATTATATATAAACCAAAAGGCTCTGTCATAAGACAGAGCCTTTTAAATTCACTATTTTCAATTGATTAATAACCTAAAGAGCACAATATATTTACTCTAAATTAATTCAATACATTATTCTAATTCTTTACCTTTAAGTTCAGGAATTAAGAATACAGTTGCTAGAATATCAAGTACGTAAATAATAGCTAGAAATGCAATGGCTACTTGGTAGGAGTACATGGAGATGATCATACCTACTACCATTGGGCTAAAGCCACCTACAGCACGACCGATGTTAAATAACACATTTTGAGCCGTTGCACGGGCAGTTGTTGGGTAAGCTTCTGCCATCAAGGCACCATAGCCACCCATCATACCATTTACAGAGGCCCCTAAAATTGCCCCTGCAAATAGCATAGCTGTTGGATCAGATAGTTGAGAGTAAATCAAAATAGATGCTACAGCACATACTTGGAATAGAATAAATGTAGGTTTACGACCGATTTTATCTGCCAATCGACCAAATAGCCAAATACCAACCATCATGCCACATACAGTAACAGCTGTCCATAAACCAGATTTTGTAAGGGAGAAACCTAATTGCTTACTTAAGAAATTAGGTAGCCAAATCATAATACCATAATAACCAAAGTTTTGAACTGATGTTAAAATAGCAACACCAATAGATGTCTTTGTTGTTCTTACATCTTTTACTAATAACTTGAAAGAGTTAGTATGTGAATGTTCCTTAGATTCTTTACTTTGTACAAAGATTTCTGGTTCATGTAGTTTAGCGCGGAATACCCAAGCAACCAAGGCAGGAATAATACCGACCATAAACATCCCGCGCCACCCAATAATAGGAATGAGTAACGGTGTTAACAAAGCGGCTGCTAATACGCCTAATTGCCAACCAAGGGCAACATAGCTTGTTGCTTTTGCACGGTGTTTAGCAGGCCAAGCTTCAGCAGCTAAAGCCATGCCAATCCCAAATTCACCACCTAAACCAATACCAGCGATTGTACGGTAAATAAGAAGATCCCAATAGCCTTGAGCAAAGGCACAGAGACCTGTAAATACCGCAAAAAGTACAATAGTCCAAGTCAATACGCGAACGCGACCAAACTTATCGGACAAGGTACCAAAGATAAAGCCACCTAGTACGGCACCTACCAAGGTCCACGTTACAAGAGAACCGGCTTGACCTGTAGTTAATCCTAAATCTCCAGAAATTAAGGTTAGCATAAAGCCTAAAATCAAGAGATCAAAACCATCCATTGCATAACCAATAGAGGACCCAATGACTGCTTTCCAGCCGTATGAATTTACTTCTTTCATAATATTTCCTTTCGCTACTCACAGGTAACAATTAAAGAGATAGCCCCCACTATACAAATGGCCAACTCCTAGACTTAAGTCTAATGAAAGGCTTAGTATATGGGGGCTAAATTTATATATGTTTATTTTAACACATATAAGAGATTAGATTATAACCAATTAAATATAACAACTCATCATATCCGCATCAACTATATTGATGGATAAGTCATCTAAATCAATTAGTTACGTTCTTTTATTTCAATTTTAATGGAATTGAAGAATTCTTCAAATGGTACGGAACCTAATTCGTCACCACCGTGTTTACGAACGTTAACTGTACCTTCTTCAACTTCTTTATCACCTACAACAAGCATGTAAGGAACTTTTGCCATTTGTGCTTGGCGGATTTTGTAGCCGATTTTTTCGCTACGATCATCCACTTCTACACGTACATAGTCGCGGTGCATTTGTTTTGCCAATTCTTTAGCATATTCAACATGTTTTTCAGAGATAGGCAAGATTTTAACTTGTACAGGAGCCATCCAAGTTGGGAATGCACCTGCATAGTGTTCAGTTAAGATACCGATGAAACGTTCCATAGAGCCGAAGCATGCACGGTGAATCATGATAGGACGATGTTTTTGACCATCTTCACCAACATATTCAATTTGGAAACGTTCAGGCAAGTTCATATCCAATTGGATAGTACCACATTGCCATGTACGACCTAAGGAGTCTTCGATATGGTAGTCAAGTTTAGGACCATAGAAAGCACCGTCGCCAGGGTTGATTACGTAAGGAATACCTTTTGCTTCAATGGCATTGCGCAATGCTTCTGTAGCTGCTTCCCAGATTGCATCATCACCCATTGCATTGTCTGGTTTAGTAGATAATTCTACATGGTATTTCAAGCCGAATTGGCTATAAATACGGTCGAACAATTCGATAACTTTCATCAATTCAGATTGCATTTGATCTGGCAACATGAATACGTGAGCATCATCTTGAGTAAACGCACGTACACGGAATAAGCCATGTAATGCACCGGACAATTCATGACGGTGAACTAAGCCAAGTTCAGCGTAACGCAATGGGAAGTCACGGTAGGAGTGCATTTCGTTTTGGTAAACCAAGATACCGCCTGGGCAGTTCATTGGTTTAATTGCATATTCTTCATCATCAATAATTGTAGTGTACATATTTTCACGGTAATGGAACCAGTGACCAGATGTTTCCCACAATTGTTTATTCAAGATGATTGGTGTACGAATTTCTTCGTAATCAAATTCATGGTGAACTTCACGCCAGAAGTTTTCCAATTCGTTGCGAAGTGCCATACCTTTTGGTAAGAAGAATGGGAATCCAGGACCTTCTTCTTTGATAACGAACAAGCCAAGTTCTTTACCAAGTTTACGATGGTCGCGTTTAGCTGCTTCTTCAAGCAAGTGAAGGTATGCATCAAGTTCTTCTTTCTTTTCAAATGCTGTACCGTAAATACGTTGCAACATTTTGTTCTTTTCATCGCCGCGCCAGTATGCACCTGCAATGCTTTGTAATTTGAAAGCTTTCACCTTACCAGTGGATGCCACGTGAGGACCTGCACAAAGATCGATGAAGTCACCTTGCGCATAGCAAGAGATAACAGCATCTTCAGGAAGATCTTCGATCAATTCTACCTTGTAGTCTTCATTTTTAGATTTGAAGAACTCGATAGCTTCTTGACGAGACATTACGGATTTAGTGATAGGCAAGTTTTCTTTTACAATACGGCTCATTTCCTTTTCGATTTTACCCAAATCTTCAGGAGTCAAAGTATGTTCCATATCGATATCATAGTAGAAGCCTTTATCGATTGCAGGACCGATAGCCAATTTAGCCTCAGGCCATAAGCGTTTAACTGCTTGAGCCAAGATATGAGAAGCTGTGTGGCGCAATGTATGTTTACCACCATCTTCTTCGAATGTTAAGAATGCTACTTCAGAACCATCAACAAGTTCTTCGCGAAGGTCTGTTAATTCGCCATTTACGTTTGCAGCTAGTACTTTTTTAGCCAAGCTGTTAGATAATTGTTTTACTGCTTCCCCAAGAGTAGTGCCAGCAGCGTATTCCTTAGCACTACCATCAGGTAAAATGATTTTTACATCTGCCATTTTAATTTCCTCCAATTATTATCTAGGATAGACTGGATTTTTGTAATAAAAAAAGACCCTCTATCCCTACAAAACAAGGGACGAAGATCATTCGCGGTTCCACCCTAGTTAACTACCTATACGAATATATGTGTATAGTTAATTCACTTCATTAAGCCCGATAACGGTGGCGGCCGTATTTGCCTACTTAGGTTCGACAAATCAGTTTAAAGGGGGTAACTCTGATATATGTGTAAGGCATTTCCAGCATCAGCCTCTCTCTGGTACACAGGGATATGAGAATCATGTCCTTTGCATAACTTTTACTAGATTATAGTATCACAGGGAATTAAAAAATTCAATACGGTTCAATAGTAAATTTCATAAATTCTATAAATTCAACATAACGCCCTTATCTCCTAAAACAAAAAGAAAACGGCCCGTATACCGAGCCGTTTTGTAAGATCTATTAAACTTTGAAGATTTTGTTAGATCTATTAGCGTTTGAAGTTTGTAGACAACATGGCACCAATTACTTTTTCTAATTTGCTATTAGAAAGATCTGGGCCTTTGTAGAGTGTTAAGAGTACATCATTAGAGTTATCTTGTTTAGACACCATCATAACACCGCTACCACGAGCACCATTATCATCGTAATCTTTTGCTACAATAACGAGGTTCAAATAGTGGTCTTTCATGTATGTGTACACTTTGCTTGTACGTGCAGAGGAACCAATCATTTTAGCCATGCTCATGCCACGGTTAAATACGATTGCATTAGCATTGTGTGGGTTTGCCGCTAATTGTTGTTTTTCGTCATTATTTAGAGGCATAAGGTTTACCATGAGGGAGTCACCCATTTTACCACGGAACATAGCTGGCATTGTTTCCCGTACGTCTTCAGGAATACCTGTATCCGCAGTTAATTTCAATTCCTTAGGAACTGTCATATATAGAACGCCCTTGCTATTGCGGCCTACCTCTGTTGTACTGAGATCTACAGCGCTAAGCATAATGGAGTCTTTAATAGTAGCTACTTGGTTTGCCAATGGCTTTTCAGGAATGCCACGGCTTGCCAATTGTACATCGCCAGACTTAGTTTTCTTCAATGTTTCTACATTCCAATTAGCACCTTTTTTATCTGCATCACTAGCTTCTGTAAAAGCATTCGCTCCATCTTTTGTACCTACATACACGTAAGTTTGAGCTGGGATAATTGTATCTGGAGCACCCGTTTTGTTGAAAGCAGCACCGTATACCACATTAGGAATCACAGTGGAACCAATTTGTAAGTTGTTATTAGTTTGACTTTCCACATCAAAGTTAATATTGCCTGTGAAAGTCATATCAGGACCATGATTGATGACTACTACATCCCCTGCTTGAGGAATGATAACAGGACCTACTGGGCCCGCCATAGCTACGCCAGCCATAGATACACTAAGGCAAGCTGTTAATAATGCACGTTTCAAAATAGATTGTTTCATAGATATACTCTCATTTCTCTATAGTGACATAATCAGATAAGCTAGTTAATACTTCAATAGCTAATGGTTTTGTAGATGGTGTGCAGCGCAACATGCACCGACCACTCGTATCTACAGAGGTCATAACACCTAAGTATTCATAGCCTTCAATGATGCGATTGATATAGTTTGTATGCTTCGGCTCAAGATGAAAGAACACATACGCCTCTTCTCCAGAGGTCTCTAAATCTGGTACATCGGGAAATGCACCGATAGATTTACTCGGTTCTAATGGTGTACCACGCATAATTACTCCGCTTTAGGTTTGCACTCACGACGCATCATGGAATATGGTTCAAGTGGTGTATCCATGTAAATGCGCACTTTCATTTGAGCATGTGGTGCTACATCGATTGGGTTACCATCTTCATCTGTCATTTTTTCAATTACAGTCTCAACAAGCTCACCCTTAGGTTGGCAGAATTCTACTTTATCGCCTACCTTAAAGTTATTACGTTGTTCAAGATCAACGTATTTTTCTTCTTCGTTATAACCCAAAACTAAACCGATGAAATCATGGCTTTGCGTATTTGTAGATTTACCATAGTTTTGAGCAGTTTCGTCAGGACGGCCTTCTGCAAAACCATCTGTATATGGACGGTGAGAAATCTTTTCTAATTCTGCAATCCATTCTGGACGAACATACCAGTCTTTACCTTCTTTAAGATATGTATCGATAGCTGTACGGTATACCTTTGCTACTGTTGCACAATAGTGAACGGATTTCATACGGCCTTCAATTTTAAGGCTATCAATACCAGCTTCATATAAATCAGGAATGCGGTGAATCAAGCACAAGTCTTTAGAGTTAAAGATATATGTGCCATGTTCATCTTCTTCAATTGGATAATATTCACCAGGTCGGTTGGATTCAACAAGGGAATATTTCCAACGGCAAGATTGAGAACATTGACCGCGGTTCGCATCACGATTGCCTGTCATGTAGTTAGACAATAGACAACGACCAGAGTAAGAAATACACATGGAGCCATGTACGAAGGATTCGATTTCGATGTCTACATTGTCCTTCATTTCTTTAAGGTCAGCCAAAGACACTTCACGAGCTGCTACTACACGTGTAGCACCCAATTCTTTCCACATTTGAACTGTGTGCCAGTTTGTAGTAGATGCTTGTGTACTTACGTGAAGTTCAAGGCCTGGAGCCACGCGTTTAGCAAGGCTGAAAATACCCATATCAGCAACGATGATTGCATCAACACCGATACTTTCAAGGAATTTCAAATAATCCTCTAAACCCTCAAAGTCCTCATTGTGAGGAATGATGTTACATGTAACATGGATTTTTTTACCATGAGCATGTACGAACTCTACGGCTTCCTTCAATTCCTCGTCGGAGAAGTTAGAGTTACCTGCGCGCAAGCCAAAACGTTTGCCTGCACAATATACGGCATCCGCACCATAGCGAATAGCCATTTTAAGCTTGTCCATATTACCGGCTGGACAAAGCAATTCCATAAAATGTTCTGCCATTATTTGTTGTGCCCTTTCCACACACTCACACTCATACCATCACCCATAGGATAAATGGTAGTGTTAAACAATTCTTTATTTTCAACATATGTTAAGTATTCTTTTAACCGTTTTACGATAGTCTTAAACCGTTTTGGCGGCTCTTTATCGCCTCTTACATAGCCTCTAAAAAGTACATTGTCTGCGAGGATAACGCCTCCTTCTTTCACATGAGGCAAAATGAGTTCTAATTGTTTAAGATATTGCCCTTTGGGACCATCTAAAAATACTAGATCATATTCACCGGTGAGTTCCGTTAAGACTTGAGACGCATCGCCTTTCAGCAATGTAATTGTATCGGCATAATCAGATTGGTTAATATAATATTTCGCCATTTCGTAACGCACATCATCTAGTTCAATAGATGTAATATGTCCCTCCTCTTCGTCGAGTAGCGGAGCCATCAACAAAGCAGAGTAACCAATGGCGGTGCCCACCTCTAACACAGAGGTGGGCCGGTACAAACCTATTAATTCTTCAAAGAGATGAACCTCAGATTCTCGTAGAATCGGTACATCATTAATCATCGCGTAAATACGCTGTTCATTTAAAATATCATTTAATGTCATGAAAGTAGATTCAATCTCCTACATTATTTATTGCTATTACCACTAGGAACTACCAACGTAGAACGATCCACAGATTCAGCTGGCTTTACTTCAATATGAGGTTCTTGTTGTGTACTTGGTACAACATTTTGCATAGATTCTGGAGCAGGTGTTGTAGTTGGCACATAAGAGTTAGAACTAGATGATTGAGTTGCTGGTGCAGATTGAGCTGGTGCTTGTGGAGCTGGTGTTGGTGCTGGAATTTCAGCAGCTGGAACCGTTGTTGGTGTATATTTGTACGTAGGTTCCACATTAACATATTGAGAATCTGCTTCCACCGCTTCTTCAGAGCTGTAATTGTAGTTAGGCTCTGTCGTTGCCACAGCCACGTCATAGTTAGGACCTGCTTGTACTGCGGCCTCTGTATTAGAGGATGTAGCCGTATCATTACCATAGATTTTATGAACTTCCGCTAAATGTTCTTCATATGTTTTAGAGAAGTGGTTATGTCCATCTTTATCTGCTACAAAGTATAAATACTCTGTATCTTCAGAATGCAAGACTGCATCTAATGCTTTTTTACCAGGGTTCGCAATTGGTCCTGGTGGCAAGCCTTTAGATACGTATGTATTATACGGGCTTTGTAATTGCGTATCACCAATAGTTACATCTTCTTTTGCATAACCAAGTACATAGGAAATTGTCGCATCAGATTGCAATGGAATACCATGGGCTAACCGTTTTTTAAATACCCCTGCAATTGTTGGACGATCCGCATCAAATAAAGATTCACGTTCAACAATGGATGCCAATGTTACAAAGTCATGAATACTCATGTGTTGAGCTTGAATTTGTTTCTTCACAGCCGGTGTGAGGTAACGATTCATTTCATCAGCCATCATTTGAATCACTTCACGTGGCGTTGCACCTACTGGAATTTCATAAGTACTTGGGAATAAGAAGCCCTCTACCGGATATGTAGCAGGTCTTGTACCTTTCATATATGGATATGGTACAAAGGTCTTTGCTTCTGCTAAGAAATCCTTTGCCTTCATAATTTGATTTTTTTCAAGAACGATAGCTATATCACCAACTGTGTATCCTTCAGGAATTGTAACACGAATAGATTCTACATGACCTTCTTGTAATAAAGAAATGAGTTCTCGCACAGTTACCTTGTTAGGAATTTGATAGTGACCAGTTTGAAGTTTATCATTGGTACCGCTCAAATATAACCAAAGCTTAAAGCCTTGTGTGGAACGAATAAGACCTCGTTCATAGAGCATGTCTGAAATTTCAGTGCCAGTCTGCCCTTTTTCGATGACAAGAACTTGTGTACCATCATCTTGAGCAAAGGTGTTTGGCACTAAATAAATCGCTCCCAAACCACCTGCGATGATTAATACGCCTACAATAATAAGGATTAAAATATATCTTAAGGCTTTTCTCACGACGTTGAGTTCCTTTCTGTAACATAACAGTATTTATCACTTTATTATACCATAAAGTCTATATTTCCCCTACATTTAAGGACATTATCTTATTATCGTCCCCAATTATGTTATATATCAATTATAGCCATCTCTTATGCTACTAGTATGAAAGGAAAATATATAGATATAATTCACCTTCTATTATAAAGCGTTTATGTATATCAAATAAAAATAGCGCATTATCCTAAGACAACACGCTAGATTTACAAGGAAGTCGACTACTCGCCATCTTCCATTTCTTCATACAATTTTACTAGAGTCTCAAAAACTTCATCTTCTTCATCTAAAGGTACGTATACTTCTACGCCTTCTTCATTTTTTTCGATGCTAGCCAAGATCATGTATGTGTCATCTTGACCTTCGTGGTCTGCCTCTTCGTCTTGTACATGTACAAGAACTGCATACTCACGACCTTCATGGTTTAGAACAACATCTTCTGTGAAGTATTGTTTATTGCCGTTTTCGTCTTCGAATTCTAAATAATACACTTCACCTTCAAAGTTTTGGTCAACCATTGGAAACCCTCCTTGTGGAAAAAAAGATTTATTTATTGAACTGCAAGCGATCTAAGTATCCTTGCAAAATTACAACCGCTGCCATTTTATCAATAACGGATTTACGCTTTTTACGACTTACGTCAGCTGCAATGAGTTGCCGTTCAGCCATAACCGTAGATAACCGCTCATCCCAATATGAAACAGGTAAATCGATGACTTCTTTCATCTTTTCAACGAATTCTTCAGTCTTTTCAGCTCGTTCACCTTTTGTACCATTCATATTCTTCGGCATACCTACTACAAGCTCATGTACTTCATATTCAGCAATGAGTTCTTGTAAGCGATTAAAATCTTTTTCAAGAGATGTTCTACGAATGGTTTCAATACCTTGTGCTGTCATGAGCAGTGCATCACTACAGGCAATACCGATAGTACGGCTGCCCACATCTAATGACATAATTCTCATTATAGTTGTTTTGCCTTTGCGTATTCTTTCAACAATTCCTCAATCAAGTCATCACGCTCTAAACGACGGATATCAGAACGTGCATTATTATAGCTTGTAATGTACGCTGGATCTCCAGAAATAAGATACCCTAAGATTTGATTGATTGGATTGTAACCTTTTTCTTGAATAGATTGATAAACACGAGTAAGAACCTCTTCAGCTGTCATCGGTTCATCGTCTACTTTACGGAATAACATAGTTTCATCAGAAACCTTCATCGTATCCCTCCTTTTTATTACATTGGCAGGTTTCACTGTAAAAGTGAAACCTCGCCTACTATTATACTTGAATTAAAGCTACAAAGTCAGTAACTTTTTATGCATTATAAAATTTTTCTATAACAGATACAAGTATAATTATAAAATTATATGCCTATTGTAACATAGATGTTAAAGCTTCACCACCAGCTTTTAATGCATCCATCAATTTAGCTGGTTCTTTACCGCCTGCTTGAGCCATATCTGGACGGCCACCGCCATTACCACCAGCTACTTGAGCTGCTGCTTTTACGATATTACCTGCTTTAGCACCTTTAGCTACTACATCTTTGGATACTTTACATACAAAGTTAACCTTGTCATCACCCATAGCAGCACCTACGAGCACTACGCCAGAACCATCCAATTTATCAAGGCCCATATCAGCTAAATCACGTAATTCATCAACAGAGGAAGCTTTTACAGAAGCCGCTACAAATGCTACGTCGCCAATCATAACCTTACCAGCAATGATATCAGCTGCACCAGCTGCAGAAAGCTCTTTACGAATTTGTTCTAATTCTTTAGCAGTTTCTTTTGCTTCTGCCAATACTTGATGTAAGCGTTCTTCTACTTGAGGAGCTTTAGTTTTAAGTTCGCCTGCCATACGTTCGATAGTTAAACGATCATGTTTTGCTGCATCAAGAGCTGCACGACCTGTAATCGCTTCAATACGACGTACACCAGAACCGATACCTGCTTCAGAAGTTAAGCGGAAGGAACTGATGAAAGCTGTATTGCCTACATGAGAACCACCACATAATTCAACGGAGAAACCAGGAACCTCTACAACGCGAACTACATCGCCATATTTATCGCCAAAGAGTGCCATCGCACCTTTCGCTTTTGCTTCGTCCATGGACATTTCAGCAATAGCTAGGTCTGTAGCTTTTAAAATCTCTTCATTTACAAGAGCTTCGATTTGATCAAGTTCCTCTTGTGTTACAGGGGAGAAATGAGTGAAGTCGAAACGCAAGTAATCAGGAGTTACTAGAGAGCCAGCTTGGTTAACATGCTCGCCAAGAACCTTTTTCAATGCTGCATGTAACAAGTGTGTTGCTGTATGATTGCGAGCCATTGCTGCGCGACGATTTGTATCTACTTCAAGTGTTACATCATCACCTTCAGAGATAGAACCTTCTACAACAGTACCGATATGATATACAGTGCCTTCAGGTAAACGTTTTGTATTATGAACCTCTACCTTACCCATTGGGCCAACGATAAAGCCTGTATCACCTAATTGACCGCCCCCTTCAGCATGGAATGGAGTAGTGCGTACGATAACAGTAATTTCATCGCCATCAGCTGCTGTTTGCAAGCGTTCAGAACCTTTACCAAGCATCAATACGGAGGATGCAGTTTCTGCTTCATCCTCAACAAGTTCTTCGTCTTTCAAGAACGTAATGTCTGGTGTTGCTACCTTCGCATCTTCTTTTACACGAGCTTCACGAGCGCGTTCACGTTGTTCCTTCATAGCTGCTTCAAAACCTTCATGGTCGATTGTAAAGCCGCGTTCAGAAGCAATTTCTTCTGTTAATTCCCAAGGGAACCCATATGTATCATAGAGTTTAAATACTTCTGTACCAGGAACTACAGTTGCTTTTTCAGCTGCCAATGTATCAATCAAGGAGTTTAATAACTCAAGACCTTGTTCCAATGTTTGGTTGAAGCGTTCTTCTTCATTTTGTACAACACGTTTAACGAAGTCTTGTTTTTCAGCAATGGATTTAATACCAGGGCCAAGAATGTCTACGACTACATCAATAAGTGGTGTTAAGAAGATACCTTCAATACCAAGCAAACGACCATGACGTACAGCACGACGTAAAATACGACGTAATACGTAACCACGACCTTCGTTGGATGGCAATACGCCATCGGAGATCAATGCAGTAACAGCACGAGCGTGGTCAGCAATAACCTTCAAAGAAACATCGGTATTTGGATCTTCGTTATACTTAACACCAGCGCGTTTTGCAGTCGCTTCGATGATTGGGAAAATTAAATCTGTTTCAAAGTTTGTTTTACAACCTTGTAATACGGAAGCCAATCGTTCAAGACCAGCGCCAGTATCGATGTTTTTATGTTGTAATGGTTCGTAGGAACCATCTGGCATTTTATTAAATTGTGTAAATACTAAGTTCCAGATTTCAAGATAGCGATCGCAATCACAACCTGGTGCACAGTTAGGATCATCACAACCATGTTCAGGACCTTGGTCGAAGAAGATTTCACTATCAGGACCGCATGGACCTTCACCAATTTCCCAGAAGTTATCTTCAAGGCGTGTAATGTGACTTTCTTCTACGCCACAATCATTGTGCCATGTATCATATGCTTCTTGGTCATCTGGATATACAGTGACATATAATCTATTTTTGTCGAGTTTAATAACTTCAGTTAAGAACTCCCAGGCCCAGTGAATCGCTTCTTTTTTGAAGTAATCACCGAAGGAGAAGTTACCAAGCATTTCAAAGAATGTATGGTGACGAGCTGTGCGGCCTACGTTTTCAAGGTCACCAGTACGCATACATTTTTGGCTTGTTGTAATACGATGACAAGGAGGTACCAATTTACCTGTAAAGAAAGGCTTTAATGGCGCCATACCTGCCCCGATCAATAATAGAGACGGATCGTTTTCTGGAATAAGAGAAAAACTATCTAATTTTAAATGTCCTTTGCTTTCAAAAAACTGCAAGTATGCTTGACGCAGTTCATTACCCTTCATGTGTATATTCCTCCTAAAATTATTTACTCTTCATTATAACGTAAAACCGATATAAAATCTATCAAAAACATTGAGGTCATGCGGAGTTCCTATACTTTTACAATGAGAAAAAGTTAGGATAAAATTCAAGATTTACATAAACGAAAAAGAGGTTATACAAATCAACAGAACATAATTGATTCGTATAGCCTCTTTTAAAGCTAGTATTGTATTAGCCTATATAACGCGTTTTGCGCCGATATAGCGTTCACCCCAATAGCCAGTATCAAGATCTGCTACTGCTACACCACGACTGGAAGTGGCGCTGATGAACTTGCCATCACCAATATAAATACCGGAGTGAGACGGACCTGGTTCATATGTTTCAAAGAATACCAAATCCCCGGCTTTCAAGTTTGCACGAGAAACTTCAACACCTACGTTATATTGTTCATCTGCCAAACGTGGTAAAGAGATACCTTGTTTCGCAAATACATATTTAACATAACCAGAGCAGTCAAAACCACTTGGAGTAGTACCGCCAAATACATATGGTACACCGCGATATTTGTCCGCTTCTGCCAAGATAGCATGGATGCTATTTGGTGTTTCGCTCTTCGTAATATTATTTAATTTAATATTTTTGCCAGTAATGGATTGACCTGAGATACGACGAGACGTCGCATTGCTGTTTGTGAAAGCGGATTTCGTCGCTACTGCTTTAGTCGCCGCATTTTGAGTCAATACTGCCTTCGTAGAACGAGGAGCGCTCATCAATGCATTATATGTAGCAGGACCTACGATACCGTCCACTGGTAAGCCACGATCTTGTTGGAACAGACGAACTGCCCATTTCGTTTCTTTACCATATACACCATTTTTATCTGTAGCATTATAACCGTGTTTAATTAGTTGTTGTTGAACCGCTGTAACACTTTTGCCCTTATCACCATATTGTAATGTTGTTGCACCTACCATGGCTGTTGTGGCACACACAAAAGTTAATGTTAATGCCGTTATTTTAACCTTACTATATTTTGACTTCATATGCTTCCTTTCCAAAACTTTTAAAGTAAGTTATTTATTCAAAATATACTAACCGTCTATTTATTTGCATTCACAAATACAGCTAGTCTTCTTTGCTTTTGTTAGTATAAGTCTCAGGTGCCATAAACACATCTGCACTACTAGGTCCAAGTAATGGAGCCTCTTCATGCTCATCAAAGTTTATAGCTGACTTAACCCAATACAAAGGCCGTTGCTTCACCTCTTCAAAAATACGACCTACATACTCGCCAATAATTCCCAGTCCGACGAGTTGAATCCCACCAATGAACAAAATTGATACGCCCAAGGTAGTCCATCCATTCAAGGCTTGACCCGTAAGATATACATACAAGAGGTGCAATATAAGCAAGAAGCTCAACCCACCACATAGTACACCGACGTACAAAGCAGCCCGTAAAGGAACTCTTGAAAAGGCGGTTACCCCATCGAGAGCAAATCGTATCATTTTACGCACACTAAACTTTGAGACCCCTGCAAAACGAGGTGGCGCTACAAAGTGCAACTCAGCTTGTCTATACCCTAAGGCACCAACAATACCGCGCAAGAAACGACCATGTTCTCTGAACCGTTTCAATGTGCCCAATGCTTTACTATTCATGAGGCGGAAATCAGATCCCCCTTCAACAATAGGAACATCGGCCATTTTGTTCATTAGTTTGTAATAATACTTAGACGTGAAAGATTTAGCCCAACTAGCATCTTCAGTTGAATCGCGTATGGTGCGCACTACATCATACCCCGATTCCCACAACCGAATGAGTTCAGGAATCAAAGCCGGTGGATGCTGCATGTCACCGTCCATTGTAATAACTGCATCTCCATGAGCATAATCAAGACCACAAGTAAGCGCAGTCTGATGCCCAAAATTACGAGCAAGCAATAACACTTTGACATGTTTATCATTGTAAGCAATTTCACGTAATATCATAGATGACGAATCACTAGAACCGTCGTCTACGAAGATTATTTCATAATCGTACGTGAGTCCTGACATAACATCAGTTACAGCTTTATAAAAATTCGCTATGTTCTCTTCTTCGTTATATACAGGCACTACAATAGAAAGTAACATAAATCCTCCAAAGTATTTTACTCACATATTTTAAGTTAATTAGTAAATTAAGGCAAATCGCCAAGGTTAACAATAGGAAAAATAACATCTATAACCCCAGTAAACATGCGATTTCTACAAACTCTATAGACATTTCTCTTCATTTATCCTATATATAAGTACAATGAATAAGTTATTATTTTACTTATTCAAACAACTACTCAATGAACTATATTATAAAATAAATTTATATCACTAAAAATCAATGAAATACTGTTAATTACTGATTTAATTATCAATTAATCAAAATATCAAATATATTTTTATCTACAAATATAAGGATCTTAACAGATTTCATCTTAAATTCATAAAACTTGAAATAATTTTACTAATCACTCTGTGCATAAATCAATCATATATGCCCCAAAAGATGCATAAAATACTAATAATATAAAAAAAACTAACATTATGCTATTAACAAAATAAATTTACTAGAATCTTTTCATCAATAGAGAAGAAAGAGACCCTTATCAGGGTCTCTTTTATTATAGGCCAGCAGCATCAATCCAAGATTGTAAATCTTCCTCTGCAAGCTCCATATCCTCTTCATATGCACCAGCCACTACAGGATACTTCGAAACCTCTACGGTGTGCAAAATTGAATCATCTCGACCATTTTTAAAGGTTCCAATCCAAATTCCAGAGAATTGAGATTCATACCACTCTACAGGCTGATCAGTTTCATTGAAGTTAATCGTAATATGACCACGGCCAAGTGTTTCTAATACTTCCACTTGTTCTTCCTCTGTGAGCCCTGTTTTCTCAATATAAATTGAATATGTCTCACCCGTTTCTCGCAAGTTTTTAAGAGCTAAACGCAACTCATTTAAAACAGCGCGAACATTACTATAATTCTCAATCATAAATACTCCTATTAGAGATACTCTTTATATCCTATAAACGCATTATTTTAAGTATTAAGTTCTGCAGTTATGCCCCATTCTTGTAGAACACGTAATACCCGCTCTTTTACCTCTGGTAATACTCGTTGTACAGGCGCACTAGGTTCAAAGCCAATTTCTAATGATTCTGGTTCTACGCCAATAACCACTGCATCCTCTAATGGATCTTCTTGAATAGCACGAATACGTAAAATATCTTGCATCCCTACTTCATGTACAGAAATATGCTCAGTAAAATATTGTTCTAATTCCTTATGAGGAAACTCATATATAGTTCCTGGTACTTCTCCACCATTGATAGCATCTACAAGAAGAATTTTCTTCATTCCACGCATATACGTAAGTAGCTCCATCCCCATTGTGCCACCATCAATAATGGAAATGGCCGGTGTAAATGTGAAAGATTCTTTCAACTCTTTCACTACATGAACACCTAATCCCTCATCAGTAAGCAATATATTCCCTACGCCAAGTAGAACAATTTCATTATTCCCATCATCATAAAGGCTATTTAAATCAATACGCGGACCCTCAGAGTCCGCGTATTGTTCCAAGCCACTGATGATATCAGTACTTGTATTAGTCATTATCTTGTAATTCTCTTTCTCTAGGATCGTTAGGATCACTTGGACGATATGTAGTACCAGATGGTTTATCGATACGTTCACCACGACGGCGTTTACCGTTTAGATCTTCAATATCGATTGGATCATGCGCATAATACTTCATGCCGGAAACCATAGCAGATACTTCGCCGGATTCCTCCATAACGTCTTCTCGGAATGCCATGTACACGTGAACGATAGTAAAGAACAAGAATCCCCACGCAATATAGTGATGAATAATGTGAACCTTATATTCACCACCAAATAATGTAACAACTGGTGCGAATAGGGTTCCTAGAATACCATTAGGATCCACCATAGAAAACATTGCAAAACCCGTTAAGATTTCAAAGAAAAACATTACATATACCATCATATATGCAGTTCTTGCTAAGGAGTTACGAAGCCAATGATGTTCGTGTTTTTGTGGAATCATCAAATAGTGCAATGTAGTTTCTTTAAGACCATACCAATACCGTTTTTGGCCGAATTTAGGTAATAATCTATCTCCTCGATTCCAAAGAGCTCCTGCAAATCGGAAAATAAAGGAGCATGTTAAGATAACCCCTGCAGTGAAATGGATACGACGCATAGTTTCCATAGAGAACCAGCCATCAATAGCAAAAGTTGGCTCTGGATTACCTGTGATAGCCGCAAATCCTGGATCACCAATATATAGGCCTGTCCAGAATAATGCAGTTACGCTTAGCACCATAGTCCAGTGGAATATGCGCAGCCATAGACTAAATACGACATACGCCTTTTTGTCAGTATGTATTAACATAAGCCCACCACCCTTTATTTACACAATGCATCTGTATTGACGGAAACAATTTTTTCGCCTTTTTTATTGTATAAATGGGTTGCACATGCAAGACATGGGTCAAAGGAGTGAATTACCTTCAAGATTTCAAGTGGTTTATCTGCAATTTTTACATGTGTATCAATCATGGAATCTTCGTAGGCACCATGTTCATTTGCTGCAGTCTTAGGACATGCATTCCATGTGGATGGTACGATACATTGATAGTTTGCAGAGCGTCCATCTTTAATGTGAATCCAGTGGCCCAAACCACCACGAGGTGCATCTACAAGGCCAACGCCTTTAGCATCTTTATCCCATGTATTTGGCTCAAACTTAGTTGTATCAGCCACTGTAGTATCACCATTTTTAATGTTCGCTACAAGTTTATTGAAGAAGTATTGGCTCATATTTGTTGCTACTTGTGCATCAAGGCCACGACAAGCTGTTCGACCAACCATAGTAGTCATCCATACGTGAGCAGGTACCCCTAATACTTGAGATACTGTATCGATTTGACGAACAATCATAGACTCTGCCCAAGTTGGGTCTTTAATGATACCTTGTTTTACTTTTGTATATACAACGATATATTTTGCTAATGGGCCAACCTCTGCAGTTTTACCTTTGAATGTTGGGGATTTAATCCAAGAGTATTTTTTATCTTCATCAAGGAATTCCCACTTTTCTTTTGTACCAGATTTAGGACCTGTAAACTTAGGATCTGTAACACCCTCGATAGGATGAAGAGAGCTTTTACCATCTGGATATGTGAACCAGGAGTGATCAACCTCTTCACTAAGGTATTGAGGATCCATAAAGTCTTTACCTTCTAATGGAATAAATGTAGCTTTATCTACGCCTAAAGCAAAGTTTTCAACTACACCATTGGAGCGAACCACACATTTCTTATGGTAATCACCATTAGAAATGCCAGAATATGTATCATCTGGGTAATCACCATAAGACATAACACGTTTTTTCGCTAGGCCACCACCATCGACCATGCCCTTTTCTACATACATTTTGCCAATAGCCAATAAATCTGGAACATAGAAATTATCTACTAGATCTTTAGCCAATGCAATAGATTGTTCTACCGCAGCAAGACGTTGTGTATTAATAGGTGCATTCATGTCATTCATTGAAATGGCGCATGGCATACCACCAACAATGTAATGTGGATGAGGGTTTTTACCACCAAATACAACGTGTGGAATAACGATATCACGTTGACGGTCAAGAATATTCAAGTAATGGGATACGGCCATCAAATGAACCTCTGGTGGCAATAAATTATAATCAGGATGATCCCACCATTGAGCGGAGAAGATGCCTAATTGACCAGATTCTACGATTTTCTTAACCTTTTGTTGTACCGCTGCAAAATAGGCAGTGGTAGCTTTAGGGAACTCTTTAGGATATGCAGAGTCTTTAGACGCAGTTTCAGCTGGCGCCAAACCACTTACATTATAAGTAGCTAATACATCATTTTGTAATTGTGCAGTTTTAGCTGGATCTGCACTAAGAGCTGCTACTGGGCTAACCCAGTCAAGAGCATGCAAGTGATAGAAATGTACGATATGGTCATGTACATCTAAACAGCTATGCATGATATTACGAATATAGTTTGCATTTTTAGGAATGGTAATACCAAGTGCATCCTCTACAGCACGTAACGCTGCCAACGCATGTGTTGTAGTACATACGCCACAAATACGTTGTACGAAAGCCCAAAGGTCACGAGGATCGCGATCTTTAGCAACAAGTTCGATACCGCGCCAAGCAGTACCAGAAGACAATGCGTCCTCTACCTTACCACTCGCTTCATCAACTTTTATTTCTACCCGTAAATGACCTTCAATACGGGAAATCGGATCTACTACTACGCGTTTCATTAGTGACCTCCTCCATTATTATGTTTCTTTTCGTCCCATAAGCCTTCTTCTTTTAAGCGTTTTTCTTCTTTCATATCAAGAATTTTATTACGCGTAAGAGTTGCAGCACCATGAACAATAACAGCTGCAGTGGCACCAACAGCAGCTACGGTACCGATCGTATCAGCAGTTGTGATGGTTTTAGCCAATGGAATATCTGGTAAACGTTTATAGAATACGTCATTATCCCAGAAGCCCTTTTCAGAGCAGCCAATACAACCGTGACCGGATTGAATTGGGTAGGATAACCCATTCCACCAACGCAAGTTACCACAAGAATTATATGTTTGAGGTCCACGACAACCTACTTTGTACAAGCACCAACCAGATTTGGATGCATCATCATCAAATTTTTCAACGAATAGACCAGAGTCAAAGAAGGCACGACGATAGCATGTATCGTGAATACGATTGCCATAAAATTGTTTAGGACGACCTTGAGAATCAAGAGGTGGGATTTGGCCGAATAATGCATAATGCATAATTACACCAGTCATAACCTCTGGAATTGGAGGACAGCCAGGAACTTTGATAATAGGCTTACCAGATACAACAGAAGATACAGATACTGTATTTGTTGGATTTGGTTTAGCCGCTTGAATACCACCCCAAGATGCGCAAGAACCATATTCAATGATTGCTGCTGCACCTTTAGCCGCTTCTAGTAAAGACTCTTTAAATGTACGTCCACCTACTGTACAGTAAACACCATCTTCATCGAGTGGTACGCCACCTTCAACAGCCAAAATATATTTGCCTGCTTTTTCTTTAATGATTTTCTCTAAATGTTCTTCTAATGGTGCACCAGATGCAGCCGCCAAAGTATCATCATATTCAAGGGAAATCATGTTCAAAATTACATCGGATGTAAACGGAGAAGATGAACGAATGAATGATTCACTACAACCAGTACATTCATGACCATGTAACCAAATCACTGTAGGCAATTCAGTTGTTTCAGCTGCCTTAACAACGGTATCTAACATCGTTGGTGGCAAACCGAGAATAGCGGTGAGTGCTACACAGGATTTCATAAATGTGCGTCGACTCAAACGTCGCTCTTGGAAGAGTGTCCATAAACTGTTTATACGATTCTTCACGGAATATAGCCTCCTTACAACAACTTTGCGCAATATATCAATATTACTTAATAAACTACAACCATTATGATAATAATCATACTATGATAATTAATTTTACCATTCAATATATCATAGCTATTATGATAACAATCATATTCTTACAACTTTATTATATCACTTAATAAATGTTAAAACTACAGATTTCAAACAAAAAAGCTGTATACAAGAAAATTTATTCAACTTGTATACAGCCTTGTATTATATGATATTGTAAAAAATTTCAATTATCACTAAATTAGATAACTTCCTTGATTAGAGACTCAAGCACATCAGCTTTCTTGTAACCTACAAGGGAATCAAGCATTTTGCCATCGCGATAGAATACCATGGATGGAATACCATCGATGTCTTCTTTCAACAAAACGCCACGAAGATTTTTATCTTCTGCATCAACACTAAAGAACGTTACTTGTCCTTTCAAACGTTCTGCTACCGCTTCTACCTCTGGACGCATAACAGTGCAAGGTTCGCACCAGGCAGCCCAGAAATCAACAATAGCTAAACCTTTAGAGCCAAGTACTTTTTCATCAAATTCTTGTACACTAGTAATCGCTGTAATTGCCATGAAGTTCTCCTAACAAAGATCTACAATCTTATATACTATAAATTATATCTTAAATATGGAAGCAAGCAATCAATAAGCCGAGTTCTGTTCCGCTTGCGCGGTGACGATTATCTTTCTAGGCGTACAGTCGCCTGCACGCTCGAGCGACACAACCCGGAAGGTAAGCGGGACCACCCTTAACCCTTCCCTATTCGGTCTTGCTCCGGATGGGGTTTACCGAGCCAGCCTGTTACCAAACTGCTGGTGAGCTCTTACCTCACCTTTCCACCCTTACCACTGACGTGGCGGTTTCCTTTTCTATGGCACTTTCCCTAAGGTTACCCTCGCCAGACGTTATCTGGCATCCTGCCCTATGGAGCTCGGACTTTCCTCGAGTCCCATGGACTCGCAACCGTCTTTCATACTTGCTTCAATTCAGTTTATCATAGCTAGCCTATTTGTTGCAAGAAAATGCAATATTATAAGAAAAAGAAATCATTCTGTTCTGTAAAAGCTTTCACAGGAACAGATATATCTTTACTAAGTAAATAGTCACGTAAACCCCTAGCAACAATAGATTCTGTGCCAAAATGTCCTGCATCAACTACAAGCAATCCAAGCTCTTTAGCTAATTGTGCATCATGATATTTCACATCGCCTGTAATATATGCATCCACATGTAGACGAGCTGCATCCTTAATAAATTCTGCGCCAGCACCAGAGCAGAGTGCTATAGATTGTATTTCTTGAGGAGCTACTCCAGCAAAACGAATATTAGCGTCTGGCAATGCTTCCTGAACCCATTCACGGAATGTATCTAAATTGAGTGCATTTGGCAAACGACCAATACGACCTAAATATTGAATTGAACCTTTTGGCTCAGCCAAGGACACCACTTCATAAGCCACCTCTTCATAAGGATGGGTCTCTTTCATCGCCTCTACAACTTGGCTTAAATGTGTACCATCAACGATAGCATTCACTTGTACCTCAGCTGCTACCGTTAAAGCACCAGCTTCACCGATAACAGGATTAGAATCTTCGTTACCAATGAAGCGACCTTCACCATGAATACTAAAGCTACAATGCTCATAGTTACCAATTTTACCAGCACCAGCAGCCCCCATTGCATGACGAACCGCATCAGCTGCATTTTCAGGCACAAATGTAGTTATTTTATATAGTGCATCTTCACCAGTTTTGATAAAGCCCTTAACATCTATAAGACCTAATCGTTCTGCCAACATATCGTTTAAGCCACCAGGCGCAATATCAAGATTAGTATGGGCACTATATACGGCAATCTTATGTTGAATCAATTTATTAATCATGCGCCCTTGAGTCGTATCACAAGATAATTGTTTTAATCCTTTAAAAATTAACGGGTGATGACTAACGATTAAATTACAGTCATGTTCAATGGCATACGAAATTGTTTCCTCTGTTACATCTAATGTAGTTAATACACCTGTAACCATAGCGTTTCTGTCGCCTACCATAAGACCTACATTATCCCAAGATTCCGCATAGGATCGAGGTGCTAATTGTTCCATTAAGGTAATGACTTGTTGAACAGTTGTCATAAAACTCACTTCTTTCTATCTACTTTCTAAAAGACTACGGAGAAATTCGACTTCGCGCTCTAAATCCCGATATTTATCTGTATGGCTCAATTGCTCCGTCATACCATCCAGTGCACATTGCCGTTGATATATTAAGTACTCAATATATTTCGTCCAAAGTGATGGTCGTTCCTGTTCCAAAAGAGCACCTACAGACCATAACAACGAATCCTCTGGTAATGATTGATAAACATCTACGTATTCAGTCATGCCCGTATACGCTTCTACCTGATCATTACGCACTGCTAAAAATGCAGTATATAGCTTTCCTGCATCTTCAACGATGATTTCAAGGACGATAACATAGCCCTTTTGTACCATATATTGACGTAATTCTTTTTGTCCATTCTGTGGTTGTAATACGTAGAACTCTAAAGGCTCTGGACCGGCATCTACAATATCGCGCATGAGATATCCACCCATACCACAGCAAATGGCACCATTTAATTCGCCCTTCTCTGTTACCTTTAGACCATCCCCTAATCGACAATCTACTTTAGAAGTTAACCCACAAGATCGAACATATTCTTTTGCAGATTCTAAAGGTCCTTTATGCACGTCGCCAGCAATAACAAATTCAGCACGATTACGGTTGATAAGTTCTACTGCTAAATATCCATGATCAGTACCAATATCAGCTATAGCATGAGCTTTTGGTACGATTGAAAACACCGCCTCTAAGCGATCCATCATAGGTCTAGGTTCCATAATTCCTCTATTTACTATTTATCTCTTAGGAAACTCATAAATCAGACGACTGATACTCTAGAGTATCATCTACTATCCATCTTAGTAATGACGATTGTATCTAAGAAATAAATGAATTACATATAAAAATAACCGCCCTTGAAATCTCAAGGACGGTAGATATCAACATAATTGGTGGGCCCACCTGGGATCGAACCAGGGACCGACCGGTTATGAGCCGGTTGCTCTACCCCTGAGCTATAGGCCCACAGTTAGTTTCTAGCTCATTAATTATACCGAATAGCCTGACTATTAGTCAAGATATCTGGTCTACGACTGTTTCATCAACATAAAACGGTGAATCATATTATCTTCGTTAAATACGCCCTTTGTAGCTAATGTAGTAGTCTGGCTATCTGTAGATTTAATCCCTCTCGCACTCATACAACTATGAGAAGATGTAATATGAACAATAACATCCTCTGACCCTGTAGCTAGTGAAATAACTTCAGCTATATCTTCTCCAATTTTTTCTTGTAATTGCAATCGTTTGCAACACATTTCAGCAATACGAGGTATTTTAGATAAGCCAATAACACGACCTTTAGGAATATAGCCAATGCTAATACTCATATCATACATTAAAGCCATATGGTGTTCGCAATGGGAAAAACACGTAATATCCTTTACTACAACCATTTGATTTGTATCAACTTCAAAGGTCTTACCATACATCTCTGCAATCTCAGCATTCGTATACTGAATCCCTTCGTATACCTCTGCCATCATTTGAGCTACGCGCTTAGGCGTTTCTACTAAACCTTCACGATTAGGGTCCTCCCCCAAGGCTTCTAGCAATTGATATACAAGTGATTCTATTTTTTCTGTATCCATATATTCCCCTTTATATCAAGGTGTCATCATATCATAATGTATCATACTGCATAAAAAAACACTCGATACTCTACCTACGCCCTAACTATACTATACACCTTTCGCATCAGGATCCCATACAAATTTATGAATCTGTAATTGGAATCGTACATTTTGTAGATTATGTTCATTCATATAATCAATAATAGCAGCTGCCTCTATTTTTCCCCACACTGGTGATACATAGATTTGAGCCTTTGTAGGATATTGATTAATCATATGACGCATACAGTCTAAATCCTCTACGGAACCTACTACAAATTTAATTAAATCCTGTTCCCTAGAAACTTTGAATATATCTAAATCCATAGACGCTTCTGCCAAAGATGATGGCGTCTTGTAATCGTAGGTAAACCACACATTGTCTCTGTGAAAGCTCGGTATAATGGTGCCATTCGTTTCAATATTGAAATCGTAAGGACTTGCATCAGCTAATAAACCTTGAGTGCCTTCAGATAATTCATTTCTCACAGTCGATTTTTTAACAGTACACGGTTTATCCTCTAATTTTGTAGATTTACGACGATTTAATTCATCGATTAGCTCTACTACAGCAGCTTCTTGTAATAGTGGCTCACCACCAGTTATGGTAATTCGATGATTGCCTAAACTTTCAATAGCATCAGCCACCTCTTGTACGGTCATATCTGTGAAAGTACTATCAATACCATAACTATAGGTAGTATCACAATATGAACAGCGTATATTGCAATCATGAAGGCGTAAGAATGTGGTTAATAGCCCTTGACGACTTCCTTCACCATCAATAGAAGCGAAGATTTCAATCACGTTCATAAATAGCTGTGTTCCCTTCAGACTCTTGAACCTCTACTTTGAAACATTTAGGACCCAACTCATCAGCAATCCATTTTGCCATGTTTTCAGCAGTAGGATTAATATCGCCTAATACATCATTGATGTGACGATGATCTAAGCGGCCATGAATTTTTTCTTTAATAATGGTAAAGTCGATGACCATGCCATTATGGTCTAACTCTTCAGAACGAGCATGGACGGTAATAATCCAATTATGACCATGTAAATTTTGACACTTGCTAGGATAATCTAGTTTTAATTGATGAGATGCACTCACCTCTAAACGTTTTGTAACTGTAAACATTATATCTCCTAAATATTATATGAACTTTAATATATTATATGAACTTTAATATTTGCTATGTATTACATTAAAAGGCTTTAACGTACTCTTATTACTTACGTTTACTATCTTTAATTATATCACAAAAGGGTTGCAACACAGCACAATAGCACTGTATTACAACCCTTAAGAGATTCAACATCTTATAAGAAGTCTTTAATTTTATCGCGTTTACCACGATTGCGCAATTTAGTAAGCGCTTTACCTTCGATTTGACGGATACGTTCACGGGTTACATTGAAATGTTGACCTACTTCTTCCAATGTACGTGGTTTACCATCTTTCAAACCAAAACGCAAGATCAATACTTGTTGCTCACGGTCAGTTAAGCATGTAAATACATCTTCAATTTGCTCTTGCAACAAGATGTAACTAGCTGCATCGTCTGGAGCAATAGCATCTTGGTCCTCAATAAAGTCTCCCAAGTGAGAGTCTTCCTCTTCACCAATTGGAGTTTCCAATGATACTGGCTCTTGTGCGATTTTTTGAATTTCACGCACGCGCTCTACCGTAATGCCCATACCTTCTGCGATTTCTTCTGGTAATGGTTCACGACCTTTATCTTGCAATAATTGTCTGGAAATACGAATCAATTTATTGATTGTTTCTACCATATGTACAGGAATACGAATCGTACGAGCTTGGTCCGCAATAGCACGAGTAATAGCTTGACGAATCCACCATGTAGCATATGTGGAGAATTTATAACCCTTTGTATAATCGAACTTATCTACAGCTTTAATAAGGCCCAAGTTACCTTCTTGAATCAAATCCAAGAATAACATGCCGCGACCTACATAACGTTTTGCAATACTTACAACTAAGCGCAAGTTAGCATCTACCAATTTTTTCTTAGCCTTTTTGGCAAGTTGAATATCTTTATATGTAGCATCTTCTGCTGCGCCAGCTTCAATTTGCTTTGCTAAAACGATTTCTTCATCTGCAGAAAGCAATGGGACACGACCAATTTCCTTGAGATACATACGTACAGGATCATCAATGTTAACACCAGAGTCTACACTTAAATCGATGGAGATATTCTTTTCATTAGGAGTATCTTCTTCATCCTCTTCTTCTGGTTCTATTGGCTGAGCGTCCGCATCCTCACTGTCGATATCAGCCACTACTTCAATATTTAATTTACCAAATGTAGTATAAATATCGTCTAATTGTTCCGCAGTAAGTCCAGTTTGCTCATGAAGAGCATCTGAAATCTCTGATTGTGTCAACACGCCGGTTTTTCGGCCTTTTTCAAGAAGTTGTTCTACAATCTCCTCTATTTGACTTTTTTGTACTTTCTTAGCCACAGCGCTCTCCTTCTTACATTATATTACTTAGACCATTCTCTAATTAAGTTCTGTATTTCCTGACACTTATGTAATTCGCTAATAAATGTCGAATCTCCTGCCCGTTTTAATTGATCCGCCATAATTGAATGCGCTTTATACTGTTCACGCAATGAATGAAGCCTTATCTTACGGATTAATCCAGGCACTTGTACCTTATATTCATCGTCACTCATAACAACCAATCTAGAGTAAATATCATACTCCGATGGGGATAAAACAGATTGAATGGCAGTATCATCTAGACGACCTTCTTGTTTAAATAAGGTGAATATCTTTTCTATTATACCTCGATATTCAATTTTTTCAAAGTCTTCTAATGGCAAATAGCTCATCATATGTTGTAACACTTCACCATCTGTAAAGGCTAAGGACAATAATTTTTCTGCATCACCTTTAGGTAAATCCTGTGTTGGCAACGGTGCAGACGCAGTATCAACCAATTCAATTTGTCCTTTTTTTACATAGTCTCGGAAATATCTAAAAATACTACTATTATCAAGCCATAGTGGTAATGCCAATGTCTTTAGAGCATCATCCCGTTGTGTTTGACTATCTATATTAGCAATATATGGGAATACATCAGCCATAACAGCTTGCTTCCCTTCCGTATCATTTGTGTCGTGTTTAATTAAAGACTCACTTAATAAATAATCAAGAGGCTTAACCGCTTTAGCTACTAAATCTTTAAATGCTTGTCCTCCATGATTACGTACATAATCATCTGGATCCTTACCATCTGGCATAGCCAGAACACGCACCTTAAAGTCCGTATTTTGTAATAATTCTATAGCCCTAGCTGCTGCTTGACGACCTGCGCCATCCATATCATAGGCCAGTACAATTTCATCAGCCTGCCTCATTAAGATATGACCATGATCTCGTGTATAAGCCGTCCCCAAGGATGCTACTACATTAGTAACACCATGGTTATGAGCAGATATAACGTCCATATACCCTTCTACAAGGATAGCCTGTCGCTCTTGACGAATAGATTTATAAGCCTTATCAAAGGCAAATAATAGTTTTCCCTTTTCAAAGATGGCTGATTCTGGTGAGTTTAAATATTTTGGCGTGCTGTCATCCATAACACGACCACCAAAGGCAACTACTCGACCTTTACCATCCATAATGGGAAACATAATTCGGTTTCTAAAGAAATCGTAAAACTGTCCCTTTTGGTTTTTACGGACCAAATTCAACTCCAAGAGAATAGAATCATCGATACCACGTTCGTGAAAGGCGCGATACAACTTATCCCAACCATCTGGAGCAAAGCCTAATTTAAATTTTTCAATCGTATCTTTTGTAAGGCCCCTTTTTTTTAAGTAATCAAGGCCCACCTTACCAATCGATGTTTGAGTAAGGCAGTTATGGAAAAATGTAGCCGCTAATTCTGAAGCTTCATATAATTTTTTTCGTCGTTCATCTCGAGCTCGTTGTTCTGGTGAAAGTTTTGCCTCTGGCAATGGAATATTAGCGCGATTAGCAAGGCGCTCTAAGACCTCAACAAAGCTTAAATGCTCAAGTTCCATGAGGAATTTAATGACATTACCCGATGCATGACAGCCAAAACAATAATAAAAGCCCTTTTCAGGGGCAACACTAAAGGACGGCGTCTTTTCATTATGAAATGGACAACAACCCCAATAGTTCTTGCCCCGTTTCTTTAAAGCTACATGCTCGGATATTACAGATACAATATCATTTGCATCTTTGATTTGTTCAATCAATTCATTTTCAAAATATCTGCTCATAGCCAACGCCTCCTTCCCTTATATATATTAATTCGATATACAAATAAAAAATCCTCTATTTGTAAAGTAATTTAATCAATTATCAAGTCGACCGATTTAGTAACTGATACGAATCATAGGAATCACCATCTATTTTGGATCAATACATGGTGATTCCTATACGCCGTATTCTTTAATAGGCTGCGAATAAAATTTGATAATAATAGGCTGCAATGAAGTCATTGCAGCCTATACTTATCGCTTATAGCATATTATTTTGCGTAATCCACAACGCGAGTTTCACGAATAATTACGACCTTAATTTGGCCTGGATATTCGAGTTCAGACTCGATGCGTTTTACGATATTCCGAACAAGTAATGTAGACTCAGCTTCATCAATCTTATCCGGTTTTACTACAACGCGAATCTCACGACCTGCTTGAATAGCAAAGCATTTTTCAACGCCTTCGAAGGATTCAGCGATTTCTTCCAATTTAGATAAACGTTTTAAGTAGTTTTCTAATGTTTCTCGACGTGCTCCTGGACGAGCCGCAGAGATAGCATCAGCAGCTGCTACTAATACAGCTTCTACAGATTGGAACTCTTCATCACCATGATGAGCGCCAATGCAGTTAATTACTGCTGCACTTTCACGATATTTACGAGCCACATCAACACCGATTTGAACATGAGAACCTTCAAGTTCACGGTCTAATGCTTTACCAATATCATGGATCAAACCACCTCGTTTAGCCAATGTTACATCACAGCCTAGTTCAGCCGCCATCAAACCTGCTAAATGAGATACTTCAATAGAATGTTTCAAAACGTTTTGACCGTAACTAGTACGATATTTCAAACGACCTAAAATCTTAACAATTTCAGGATGTAAGCCATGAACATCAGCTTCAAATGTTGCTTGTTCACCAGCTTCTTTAATAGTTTGGTCAACCTCTTTACGAGCCTTACCAACCATTTCTTCAATACGAGCTGGATGGATACGACCATCTACAATCAATTTTTCTAAAGCAATACGAGCCACTTCACGACGAATTGGGTCGAAGCCAGAAAGAATAACTGCTTCTGGTGTGTCATCGATAATCAAGTCAATACCTGTTAATGTTTCGAGTGCGCGAATATTACGGCCCTCACGACCAATAATGCGGCCTTTCATTTCATCATTAGGCAATGCCACTACGGATACGGTAGTCTCCGCCACATGGTCAGCTGCGCAACGTTGGATTGCAGAGGAGATAATTTCTTTTGCTTTTTTCTCCGCATCATCCTTAGCTTGCTGCTCCATTTCCTTAACCATAATTGCCGTTTCATGACGAATTTCTTGTTCTACATTTGTTAACAAGATATTCTTAGCTTCTTCAAATGTCATGCCAGAAATACGTTCTAACTCTGCCATTTGTTTTTCATACAAAGCTTCAATTTTTTCACGGCTTTGGGCTAAGTCAGCTTCTTTGCGATGTAAAGCTTCCTCTTTGTGCTCAATATTGTCTAATTTTTTATCCAAAGATTCTTCTTTTTGAAGAATACGACGTTCCATACGTTGAAGTTCAGAACGGCGATCTTTATTTTCTCGTTCTACATCAGAACGGAGCTTATGAATTTCTTCTTTCGCTTCTAATAAAGCTTCTTTCTTTTTAGACTCAGCTGTGCGTTCACCATTAGCGATGATACGTGCAGCCTCTTGCTCAGCTTGATTCAGTTTTCCTTCAGCAATATTTTTTCTTAAAAAATAGCCTACCCCTAGTCCAATCAGTACCATTACCACTGCAATTAGACTATACTCTAAAATCAGTCTCACCTCCTCTTAAATTCTCAAAATTGAGCTTTCATGCTCCTTTTTATGCCCTTCATGCATTAAATTATCATTTAGCCATATCATCATATAAATAAATAAGGCTATTATTAATTTTAGACTTGAAAGCCCTTTCTGTCAAGATTTTACAAGCCTAGTAAGGCCTCTTAAAAAGCACTTTCTATTCATAAAAATCATTGCACACAACTTGAATAGTGCTCGTTGAGAATCCTCTATATTTGAGAAAATTAAATACTTTTACACGAGGAGTGCGTTCTTCATTGAGAATGGAACCAAACTTTTTCTCCACTACGCGATAGGCGGCTTTCACTTCATCATAATTAGAGATTTCCTGAGGCACTGTAAGACCTCGCAGCTTCATCTTTTGCTTAATCATATACGCACCGTATTTTTGTTCTTTCATCAAGTACGTCAATACTTGCTCAGATAAGCGCTCATCATTGATGTAATCATAGTCTCTAAGGCGTTCAAGGACCCGCTCAATGATTGGGTCCTCGATTTGTTTACGTCTCATTTTTTGTGTCAGTTCATAGGAACTAAGAAATCGTTGAGCTAGGAAGCGATACGCTTGATCCATAGCAGCTTGCATCGTTTCTTCACTCATAATTATACTTCTTCAGTTACTTCTTCACCGATTACATCAATTTCTTCTGTACCAACAGCTAATGTATCGCGAATAATACGATCGATTTCATCAGCGATTTGTGGATTATCTAACAAATATTGTTTAGCTGCTTCTTTACCTTGGCCCATGCGTTCACCATTATAGGAATACCATGCACCAGATTTATTGATGATTTCCATATTTGTGCCGATATCAATAAGTGTACCAGCTTTAGAGATACCTTCACCGTACATCAAATCAAACTCAGCCGTTTTGAATGGAGGTGCTACTTTATTTTTAACAACTTTAACTTTAGTGCGAGCACCAACATTTTCGTTATTAGCTTTAATTAATTCACCCTTACGAACATCAAGACGTACAGAGGAATAGAATTTCAACGCACGACCACCTGTTGTAGTTTCAGGATTACCAAACATTACGCCTACTTTTTCACGCAATTGGTTGATAAAGATAACAACAGTTTTAGATTTGCTGATAATACCAGTCAATTTACGCAATGCTTTACTCATCAAACGAGCTTGTAGACCTACGTGAGCATCGCCCATCTCGCCATCGATTTCGGCTTTAGGAACTAAAGCTGCAACGGAGTCAACTACGACGATATCTACAGCGCCACTGCGAACTAAAGCTTCTGTAATTTCAAGAGCTTGCTCACCATTATCTGGTTGAGAAATCAATAGATTATTAATATCTACACCTAAGTTACGAGCATATACAGGATCCATCGCATGTTCTGCATCAATAAAAGCTGCAATGCCACCTTGTTTTTGCGCTTCTGCTACAGCGTGAAGCGCTACTGTTGTTTTACCAGAAGATTCTGGACCGTAAATTTCAATTACACGGCCGCGAGGGAAGCCCCCTACACCAACAGCGATATCGATAGCAAGGGAACCAGAGGAGATAACCTCTACATTCATGCGATCTGCTGCTTCACCAAGGCGCATAATAGCGCCTTTACCAAAGTCTTTTTCAATTTGTTTTAACGCGTTATCCAACGCTGCTTGTCTGCCATCTACAGCCATTCTTTTATTTCCCCTTTTCTGTTATATAAGTATACACATAATATAGTGCTAGCTCTGCTGCACTTTGTCGAATATCTTCGCGATTACCAATTAAATTAGCCTTATGAGCCACCGTTCCATGAGGTCCAGTAACCCCAAACCATACAAGACCAACTGGCTTTTCAGGGCTACCGCCGCCGGGACCAGCTATACCAGTCGTAGAAACGGCATATGTTGTTTGACCCACAGTTCGTGCCCCCTCGGCCATAGCCTTCGCGACTTGCTCACTTACGGCACCATATGTATCGAGCATGTCTTGTGGTACCCCTAATACACGATGTTTTACATCATTACTATAGGAAATGACACCACCCATATAGTATTCACTACTACCGCTGACATTAGTCAATAACTTACCAACTAATCCAGAAGTACAGGATTCAGCAGTACTAATAGTGCTATGATCTTCAAGTAATACATGACCAAGTGTTTCCTCCATAGAAACAGTCAAGTCACGTCCTACACGAGCTCCTAATCGGTCTCGAACGATAGCATCCCAAGGATTGAGAAGCTCATGAGCAGCCTCCAAGGTGTCAGCCTTAGCAGTAATACGAACCTCTATGTAACCCTTTTTAATGAGCAAAGCAATAGTTGGATTCGATTGGTTCTTAATGAGATCCATTAAGGTATTTTCTAAATCGATTTCACGGATATCATATATACCATATCGATAGGAGGTAACAACACCTTGTGAACCAAATCGACTCATTAAATAAGGTACCACACTATCGTGGAACATACCCTTCATCTCACCAGGAGGTCCTGGCAAAAGTATGTATGTAGTATCTCCATCTTCCACTACAACACCAGGCGCTACACCTACCGGATTATGTAATACGTTTGCGCCTTCAGGCAACTCAGCTTCTCGACGACTTGCATCCGGCACGGTACGTTTTACACGGTCAAAGAAATGTTTAACCTCATCCATTGCCTCTTGATTAAATACAATAGGTCGTCCAATAGAATCGGCTAATACATTTCGTGTAATATCTCCTTGCGTGGGTCCTAATCCGCCAGTACTAATAACGATGTCCGCTCTAGTGCTAGCTAATTGAAAGACCTCTGCCATGCGCTTAGGATTATCCCCCACTACAGATTGATGAGCAATAGTATAGCCTAGTTTATTTAATTCTTGTGCTAGCCAAGATACATTTGTATTTACTGTATCGCCTAGCAATAATTCTGAACCTGTAGAAATAAGTTCTACAATCATCAGATCACCTCCACAATCGAAAGAATCGAAGTGTTTTATTCTACAACCGTAGCTACTACATCGTACGCAAAGCCTTGCTCTACCTGTACCTTAAGAATATCACCAGGTTGAACCTCTTCACCGCAGTCCTCAATGTACATATTACCGTCTACATCAGGTGCTTGAGATTTCAAGCGTCCTTTAGCTAGTAATGTTCCATTCTCGCCGTCCTCGATTTCTTCCACCATTGCATAGTCAACAGTACCTTCTAAATCGCGATTATTCTCTTCAGAGATAGCAGCTTGGATGGACATAAGAACGTGGTAACGTTCTTCTTTCACCTCTTCTGGCACTTGATCTTCACGGGCACCAGCTGGTGTGCCTTCCTCTTGAGAGTAAGTAAATACGCCCATATTATCGAATTTTATTTCTTTTACAAAGTCGCAAAGTTCTTCAAATTGTTCATCTGTTTCACCAGGGAACCCAACGATGATAGATGTGCGCAATGTAATATGAGTCGGTGCATTTCTAATCTTCTTAAGCAAACGTTCAATATCATTACGATCATCACGACGATTCATTTGTTTTAAAATATCGTTATTCACATGTTGCAATGGAATATCTACATATTTACAAAGTTTTGGCTCATTAACGATAATATCTAACAATTCATCGGAGAAGAAAGTTGGATATAAGTATAACATGCGAATCCATTCGATACCTTCTACGGCAGTTAATTCCTTAAGCAATGTAGTCAACAATGGTTTACCATCATTTAAATCAATACCGTAACTAGTCGTATCTTGAGCGATAAGAACGACCTCTTTAACACCGGATGCAGCCAATCGTTCTACTTCGGCCTTAATAGACTCAATAGTACGACTGCGGAATGCACCACGCACCTTTGGAATAATACAGAAGGTACAACCATTGTTACAGCCTTCCGCAATTTTTACATATGCACTGTAACGAGGTGTTGTTTGAATACGTGGCATACGCTCATCATAAATATTTGTAATATTTTCCATGATACAACTGCGATTGCCATGCTCAATAGCATCAACAGCTACCATAATCTGGTCCCATGCACCTGTACCGATTAAAGCATCAATTTCAGGAATTTCTTGGAATAATTCATCTTGATATTGTTGGCTTAAGCAACCTGCTACAATAAGTCCTTTACATTTACCATCCTCTTTATATTGAGCCACCTCAAGAATAGTATTAATAGACTCGGCTTTTGCTTTCTCAATAAAGGTACAGGTATTTACAACGATAAGATCTGCTTCGCTTAGGTCCTCTGTAATCGTATAGCCATTATCTTTTAATAAGCCTAACATTACCTCTGTATCTACTAAGTTTTTAGCACAACCTAGGCTAACATACCCTAATTTCTTACCCATTCTATATCCTTTCTTAACAAGATTATTTTCAATTTACTACCTTAATAGGATCTATATAACTGAGTTATTCCTTACGAAAACGCACTTGGCTAACCCAGTGATTTAGTAATAATTTTTTACCATCAATGGTGTAACCGCCATTTACAGGCCATAAAATTAGCTCATGTCCCAATGAGTCTTTTGGCTCATCCATTTCTGGGTTTGTAAATATATAGGTGAAGTTATTTTCAACCATATACTTTGCAGTCTTTGTAGACAACAACCAATTAATAAATTCGACGCTATCTGCTTTATGTTTTGAATTTTTTAATACTGCCGCACCTGTTACATAATAAGAGGTTCCATCCGTTGGATAAATGACCTTAATCGGGTATCCGTGACGAGTATATTGGGCCGCATCAGACAAATTACCAATGCCGATATTAGACTCCCCAAGCGCTGTTAAACGAACTGGGGTAGACAAGAACTTAGCATGTTGTATTACATGAGGTTTTAAGCTATATAAATAGTTTAACGCTTCAGGCTCACCTCTATATTCCACCATGTTATATAACAAGTTCGCCGCATTCTGAGAGGCTACAAAATCGGTCATTACAATGGTCCAATCCCCTTGTTTTGCCAAGGTATCCCATGTAGTAATATATTTACCAACCCCATTGTAGAAGGTATCATTTTGAACAAATACGATAGGATCATACCAAAGACCTACCCAATATCCATTTGTATCCTTTAGATTGTCACGAACCTCGTCAATTTTCTCATTAACGATAGGTGCATATTTTCCAGTATTGGCACCTACAACGAGGTTATCCTCAGAGGTAAGTACAATATCACCAGATGTATCAGCTACATTAGAGGCCGAACGTTGCGCCATTTGCTCCTCTGTAAGAGGCATAACTGTAACTTTTACATTCTTCTCATCTTCATAACGATCGGCAAGCAATGTAGTTATATTATTTGGTAAGTCTGTATAAACTGTAATCTCACCACGAACAGGCTCTTTTGCATGTTCTAATTGTTCTTGATGGTAAAAGTTTACGCCATAGGTTAACATCCCTACCACAAAAAGGGCTAAAATGCCCGGAGCAATCCATCGTTTCATATATGCCTCCTATAAGACATAAAGTATCCCCAAATGAGACTCGTAAAACTCATCTCTATCATTAACGACCACCACGGCTTTTGTTAGATGGACGACCTTTAGTCATACCACTGCGGGATGATCTCCCCTTACTAAGAGCAGCCTGTTGGTTAGATCGCGTGTTTCCCTTACTACGCTGTTCACCTGACTGACGTCCGCTGCGGCGATTATTGACTTGTACACTATTACGGTTTCCACTGCCCGTACCAGTACGATTACTATTGCGACCAATTGGGCGTGGTGGAATCAAACATTCTGGGCCAAATCCAATTAAATCACGCCGATTAGCTTCAATGAGTGCTTCTTTTACAAGATCATAATTTTCAATATTTTTATATTGCATTAAAGCGCGTTGCTTAGCTTTATCTCTACCTTTTTTGGCTACATATACAGGCTTTCCATCTAGTGGATTAATGCCAGTATAGTACATACAAGTAGACAGACTACCTGGTGTAGGAATAAAATCCTGAACTTGTTCCGGATACATATGTTGATCACGCAAGAATTCTGCTAATTCAATAGCATCCTCCAAGGCACAACCAGGATGAGAACTCATAAAGTATGGTACTAAATATTGCTTCTTACCAAGCTTTTTATTAGCCTCTTCAAACCAAGATTTGAAGGTGAGGAATTCTTCCTTACCAGCTTTCCCCATCATATTTGTAACGCGTTTAGATACGTGTTCTGGTGCTACCTTCAATTGGCCACTAACATGAAACTCACACAGCTCTCGTACGAAGTCTTTATTGTTATCTGCAAGAACATAGTCATAACGCAAGCCAGAACGAACAAATACCTTTTTTACTCCTTTTAGCTTACGTAATTTACGGAGTAAAGCAATATAATCATCGTGATTTGTATTAAGGTTTTCACAAGGCTCTGGAGCCGCACATGTACGGCCTTTACAAGCGCCATATACAGCTTGTTTATCACATGCTAAATGACGGAAGTTTGCCGTAGGGCCTCCAACATCGTGAATATAGCCCTTGAAATTGTCCATATTAATCATAGTTTGAGCTTCATCAATTAAAGACTCATGGCTACGATTTTGAATGATGCGACCTTGGTGATTTGTAATGGCACAGAATGAACAGCTACCAAAGCAACCTCGTTGACTAACAAGGCTAAATTGTACTTCGCTTAACGCTGGTACACCACCTTTATCATCGTATTTAGGATGCCACTTGCGAGTATATGGCAAGTTATATACACCATCCATTTCCTCCTGTGTCAAAGGCAAAGCAGGCGTATTTTGAATAAGATATCTGTCCCCATGCTTTTGGACCACCATACGACCATAAAATGGGTCTTGTTCATCATATTGAATACGGAATGCATCAGCAAAGGCCATCTTATCGGCTTTAATTTCCTCAAAAGACGGGCATTCAACATAGTCTATAGTAGGAATTTCCTTTGCCATGTAACAAATACCGCGAATAGATGGCAAGGACTCTTTAAAGCGACCTTGATCTAGAGCATCTGCTAATTCCACAATTTGAAGTTCACCCATACCATAAACAAGTACATCGGCCTTAGAATCAACTAAGATAGAGCGACGTACCGTATCTGACCAATAATCATAATGACCAAATCGGCGTAAGGATGCCTCTATACCACCGATAATAAGAGGCACATCACTATATGCCTCTTTCATACGATTCGCATATACCAAGGTAGCTCGATCTGGGCGATGGCCCGCTTCACCACCTGGAGAATAGTCATCTTGTCGACGAATTTTCTTTGCCGCCGTAAATTTATTGAGCATTGAATCTAGATTCCCTGCCGTAACAAGGGATGCTAGACGCGGTTTACCAAGTTTTTTGAAAGCCTCTACATCATTCCAATCTGGTTGATCTATAATGCCTACACGATAGCCTTTGGATTCTAAGTATCTGCCGATAACTGCAGGTGCAAAGGAAGGATGGTCAACATAGGCGTCCCCACTAATGAGGACAAAATCTAATTCGGCCCAACCTCGTTCCTTCATCTCCGAAGGTTCTGTTACTAAAAATCTATCCATTGATTGTGTAAATGCCTTTCTATCATTCCTAATCAACTATTAGAAAAGGAATAACCACAGTAAAAATAATGCCATACAGAATAAAATAATGCCTAAAATAATACGTTCCTGAACGATAGAACGTTGGCGTTTTCGTTGACGCGTTTCTAAGGACATACGCTTTTTAGAGGTTTGGTATTCAACGAATTCACTTTGCACCAAATTTGGCGCAGCTTGTGCCTTCTGACGCGTCACAGAACGCAAAGAAAACGTATCTATATCACCTACTTGACTTTGGTAGGCTTTTACCAAGCGATCCCCATCAAGATCTAAATAATTACCGTAATTACGAATAAAGCCTTTTACGTAGACCTGACCAGGAATGATGTCATACTTACCATCTTCGATAGCTTCCAAATAGGTTGTCTTAATGTGCAACACTTGCTCCACATCTTTAAAGGTTAGATTACGTCTTACCCGTTCACGTCGTAATTCTTCGCCTAATTCAGCCATTTTCGTTCCTTTCTAACTCTACATACTACTCATATCGTAATCATTTAATTATTGTTCATCATTGGAGTCTGAGAAATATCGTGCCTTTGCTTGTTCAGGACTCATTAAAATTTCTCGAGCTTTACTGCCCATGCTAGGGCCAACGATTTTAAGATCTTCCATCGTATCTACTAGACGAGCCGCACGAGTATAACCTATGCGGAATCGACGTTGCAACATGGATACAGAAGCTTGACCAGATTCCATTACAAGGTTAACAGCACGCTCTAATAATTCATCGCGGTAAATATCATTTTCTTCAGATGATTCTTTCTCTGTTTCCTTTTCAGCCTCTTGCGTAACAGTATCATCATATTCTGGTTCTCGTTGAGCTTTTACAAATTCTACAAGATGTTCCACCTCATCATCAGAGATAAATGCACCTTGTACACGAATTGGTTTATTCGCCCCGATTGGAGCAAACAACATATCCCCTTTACCGAGTAATTTTTCTGCTCCCGCCATATCGAGGATGGTACGGGAGTCAATTTGAGAACCTACGGCAAAGGAAATACGGCTCGGTACATTGGCCTTAATAGAACCTGTAATAACGTTAACAGATGGACGTTGTGTAGCAAGTACCATATGAATACCCGCAGCACGCGCCATTTGTGCTAAGCGGCTAATAGATTCTTCAATATCATCAGGAGCTGTCATCATAAGGTCAGCTAACTCATCGATGATTAATACAATCAACGGCATAGCCGCCTTAGGATGCGCTTCGTTATAACTCTTGATATCACGCTTACCAGATGCTGCAAAGGCTTTATAACGATCCTCCATTTCACGAACGGCCCAACGCAATACAGCAGCTGCTTTTTTCATGTCTGTTACAACTGGCGCCATCAAATGAGGAATGCCGTTATAAATAGACAACTCAACCATCTTAGGGTCGATTAATAGTAACTTAACCTCTTCCGGTTTACGACTAAATAGAATACTGGAAATCAATGTGTTAACACATACAGACTTACCAGAACCCGTAGTACCTGCTACGAGCAAGTGAGGCATCTTCGCAAGGTCTGTAATGACAGGCTTACCTGCAATATCTTTACCAAGACCAACTGGAATACCACCACGAGCATCTTTGAAGTCACTGCAATCAAGAACATCGCGCAAATGCACGGCCTCTGTTGTCTTATTAGGAACCTCAATACCAATAGCGGATTTACCAGGAATTGGAGCCTCCATACGAATATGTTGAGCCGCTAAATTAAGGGCAATATCATCTGTTAAATTAACGATTCGGCTAACCTTTACACCCGGTGCAGGTTCAATTTCATAACGCGTAACGGTTGGACCTTGCGTTGCATTAACAACCTTAGCAGTAATACCAAAGTTACTTAATACATTTTCAAGCATCATTGCATTTTGAGCTACTTCTTCACCATTGCTTTGACTCCCCTTCCCTTTCGCCAAAATATCAAGGCTTGGGAAATGGTAAGGTCTATCATAGGTACGGTGAATTTGACCTTCTTTAGACACTGCCACTTGTGCCGTATCTTCTGTAGTACTAATGGTAGACGGCACTTGTAAGCTCATGCCATTCATGCCTGCACCAGCACTTACAGAACTTGCAGCAGCACCTGTTCCAGGTACAGCAGAAGCTATAGCAGCGTGATTAGTTTCCAACGGACCAATCGTTGTATTTTGATATGTAAACTCTGGTTGTTCCTCATGGTTATTGTCTACTGATTCAGAGTCATCTGTATATCCTTCGTCTGGAGTATATGTATAATCCTCATCTGGAATATATACATAGTCATCACCTGTAGATCTACTAGCATCAGAGAATTGATCGAAATCATCTGCATCATAAGACTTCGCATCACCAGAAGCTTCAGAAATATTCGCCAATTGTTCCGCCGCTCGATTGCGGGCCTCTATCTCAGCTAATTCTTTCCAAGATGTAGGGGCCTTTGGTGTTTCCACAGTTGTTACTGTATTTACCATAGGTTCATGGTCTACAACCGTACTAGGTTCGACATTATCTCTATCGGTAGATATACCGCGTTTTTCCAATATATCTAGCGCTTGATCGGCAGCATCAGCAAAGCGTGTATCCTTTTCCCTGTTATACGCTTTACGTTGCTCTGCTGCTTCTTTGCGTTGTTCATTCCAATCGTCAAAGACCTCTTTAGCTACAGCTACCTTCTCAGCAGCCACTTCTTTAGCTACATCTAATCCTACTTGAGTTTTATCCGCCGCTTTTTGCAAGCCACTGCGCAAGGATAAACGGGTAATTAGAATACCAAAGGCTAATAATAAGAACACATCTAAAATGATAGCCCCAAGTTCACCTAATAATGTGCGAAGGAATGTAGCGATGGCGCCACCTACAACACCCCCTTGATTGGCCAGTTGTGTTGTGATAAGTTCCTGCCCCTCAGGAACGCGCCACAATGGAACAAGAGCTAGCAAAAATAGGAAGAACAAGGTCATTACAACACCTCGTTTAGTAATGGAAATAAATGTTCCCTTATACAATAATCGCCAGCCTACCCAGAAAACACCAAGACATGGAATAATACCGCCCAAGCCAAAGCCATAACGGAATATACCTGTTAAAATTTGTCCTACAAGACCGAGTTCAAAACCAAAGAACCCAAGCAAGGAAATAACTGCAAAGGCAATTACAATTAAACCTTTAACTTCGCTACGCAAGGAAAAACCTTGAGATTTAGTTTGCTGTTTTGTACTTGTTCGCTTTCGTCGTGTATTTCGTTTTTTGGTGGAAGTTTTTTCTTCTGCCATAAATCTATACAAACCCCTTACTATATAACACTACTGTAAATTAACTTATCATTATATTATAGCATATATCGAAGTATTTAGTTAACTTTTACGACGTTCTTCCCAATCGTGAAGCAACTGTTCTTCTCTACCTCTTTTTATGCCATTGTAGTATGTAGCATCCACAAGAGGTGTTGGTAAATACTGCTGTTTTACATAGCCATTTGGATAGTTATGAGCATATTTATAGGTGTTCCCATGGCCTAGTTTGCTAGCACCACTATAATGACTATCTTTTAAATGATCTGGCACCTGGCCACAATCCTTGTGGCGCACATCAGCAATAGCTGCATCAATCGCCATATAAGCAGAATTACTTTTCGGCGCTAAGGCTACATAGCAAGCCGCCTCAGATAATATAATGCGCGCTTCAGGGAAGCCTACCATATGAGCGGCTTGAGCGGCTGCATTGGCGAGAATCAAAGCTTGAGGATCTGCTAGCCCTACATCTTCAGCAGCACAAATTACGATACGGCGAGCGATAAAGTTTGGGTCTTCGCCAGCTTCAATCATGCGCGCTAGATAATGAACTGTTGCTTGCACATCGGAGCCGCGCATACTTTTAATAAACGCAGAAATCGTATCATAATGGCTATCACCTTTTTTGTCATATGTATAAATACGACGGCCTACAACCTTTTCGAGAACCTCAATAGATATGGTCCCTTCATCAGGCACCATAGCCGCTGCTTGTTCTAAAATATTAAGGGCCATCCGACCATCACCGTTGACGAAGATGCCTACATCTTCAAGAACCTCATCTGTCACCTGTAGATGACGTTTACCAAGGCCCACCTCTTCATCTGTAATAGCACGGCGCAAAATTTGGCCTATAGCCTTTGGTGTAAGCGCTTCTAGAGTAATTAACCTTAGACGAGATAGAAGCGGTCTATTTACCTCAAAAAATGGATTTTCTGTGGTAGCGCCAATGAGGATGATTGTACCATCCTCTACACAAGGTAATAACACATCTTGTTGGCTTTTATTAAAGCGGTGAATTTCATCGAGGAATAAAATGGTTCGTTGTTGTAAAGATCGCACCCGCTTACGAGCATCCTCTATGATATTACGCAGCTCACCTATGCCCGCATTAGTAGCATTTAAATTTACAAAATGACTATTGCTAACCTTCGCAATAATACCTGCTAATGTAGTTTTACCCGTTCCACATGGGCCATAAAAAAGCATAGACGGAATTGTATCCTTTTCAACCATGGCGCGCAAGAAAGTCCCCTTCCCTACCGCTTTTTCTTGACCATATAAATGGTCTAATGTGGTAGGACGCATACGCACCGGTAACGGTTCATACGTATTGGTAGGCGTCATATCAAATAAACTATCCATTCTATCACCTCAATCCATAACATCTTATTTATTAACTCTAAAATTTTATTAATCGTACAGTCCAGCAAATTCTATTCATAAAGAATAGAATTTATATATCAATAACCCATAATAGCGATATTGACTGCTCTTTTCTATATATAGTATATGACATTACATGCCATTTTTACACGCAAAAAAGCCCCACCATGCCGTAATGTACCGCGTTTTGATCCTGCTTAGGGCAGGTGGGTGTCCTCCTCATCCTTCAGTTGTCCCGTAAGGGCGTAACGTTCAGACGAGAGTTCGGACTCCCGAAGTAAATGTGTTGGCTCAAAACTGCGATATCACACGCACATGGCAGGGATATCTTATACATAAATAGTATCAGAAAGATTCGTAATTAACAAGTCTTGACATTTCAAATTTAATCAATTCTTGCCTATGTTTTTACACCAAAGATTGCTCTTCTTCTTCCTCGATATCTGGTTTAATATGCAACTCTTTTAATTGCTTAGGTTCTACTTCGGATGGAGCTTGGCTCATGATATCAGAAGCAGATTGAGTTTTAGGGAATGCGATTACGTCGCGGATAGATTGACGTTTTGCCATCAACATAACAAGACGATCAAGGCCGAATGCACAACCAGCATGAGGAGGTGCACCGTATTGGAATGCATCAAGCATGAAGCCGAATTTAGATTTAGCTTCTTCTTCAGATAAACCAATAGCTTTGAATACTTTTTCTTGTACATCGGATTGGTAAATACGCAAGGAACCGCCACCGATTTCAACACCGTTCAATACCATATCGTAAGCAATCGCTTTTACGCTGCCAGGATCAGATTCCAATTTATCAAGATCTTCATGACGAGGCATTGTGAACGGATGGTGCATTGCAACATAACGTTTTTCATCTTCGTTATATTCAAACATAGGGAAATCAGTTACCCATGTGAATGCCAATTTATCTTGGTCAATCATGTTCATGCGGCGTGCCATTTCCAGGCGCAATTCACCTAATGCACGTGCCACAGTAGCAGGTTTATCAGCAATCATCAATACAAGGTCACCACCTTTAGCGCCCATTTTTTCACCGATATTGCGAATTGTATCTTCACCTAAGAACTTCATGATTTGAGACTTGATAGAACCATCTTCATTGAAGCAAGCCCATGCAAGACCTTTTGCACCGTAACGGTTAACATATTCAACGAGGTCATCAAGTTCACGACGTGGAATACCAGCATCGCCAGGTACAACGATACCTTTAACTACACCACCGTTGTCAATTACAGAACGGAATACTTTGAACTCTGTATCTTTTACAAGATCAGTTACATCAGTAAATGCCATGTCGAAACGAAGGTCTGGTTTGTCAGAACCGTATTTATCCATTGCTTCATCCCATGTAATACGAGGCATAGGCAATGGAATTTCTTTGCCCAATGTAGTTTTAAATACATGAGCAATCATTTCTTCAAGCATGGAGTAAATGTCTTCTTCATCTACGAAGGACATTTCCAAGTCGAGCTGAGTGAACTCAGGTTGACGGTCTGCACGCAAATCTTCATCGCGGAAGCAACGAACGATTTGGAAATATTTTTCATAACCAGCAACCATCAAGATTTGTTTGAAAATTTGTGGAGATTGTGGCAATGCATAGAATGTACCAGCATTTACACGAGAAGGTACTAAATAGTCACGAGCGCCTTCTGGTGTAGATTTAGTAAGCATTGGAGTTTCAATTTCCAAGAAATCGCGGCTATCGAAGAAGTCGCGCATTGCTTTCGTTACTTTGTGACGCAAAATCAAGTTGCGTTGCATTTCTGGACGACGCAAATCAAGGTAACGATATTTCAAACGAATATTTTCATCTACATCGATATCATCTTGGATATAGAATGGAGGAGTCTTAGCGGAGTTCAATACGCGCAACTCTTCACAGTACATTTCGTATGCACCGGTAGGAAGATTTGGATTGATAGCTGCTTCATCACGTTTTGTAATTTTGCCACGTACACAAAGTACATATTCATTACGAACATCCTCTGCTTTGTGGAAAGATTCTACGTTATGGTCTGGAGACGCTACTACTTGTACTACGCCAGAACGATCGCGTAGATCCAAAAAAATCAAACCACCGTGGTCTCGACGGCGTTCTACCCAACCACATAATACGACCTCTTTACCTACCTCTGCTTCAGAGATGGTGCCACAACCGTGCGTACGGTGTAAGCCTTGCATTGTTTCCATTCTAATTGTCATCCTTTCACCAAAGAAGTTATACGTTCAGAAACTGTATCAAGTGGAACAGTTTCTTGTTCACTAGTTTCCATAAATCGGATTATGGCTTCCCCACGAGCCAATTCATCATCACCCAATATGATAACATATTTTGCATTAATTTTGTTAGCATATTTTAATTGTGCCTTCATACTCTTGCCCTGTCCGTCCATTTCAACGGATACATATGCATCATGTAATGCTTGGCAAATTTTGAAAGCCTCTACCTTAGCCGCATCACCAAGAGCCACTACAAATGCAGATGGTTCAACAGTTGGTTCAGGCAATAAGTTTTGTTTTTCAAGGGCTAATAACAAACGTTCCATGCCCATGGCAAAGCCAATTGCTGGTGTATGAGGACCATCAAGTTCCTCTACAAGGCCATCGTAACGTCCACCACCTGCTACGGCACTTTGTGCGCCTAATGGAGTGTATTGTACTTCGAATGCTGTTTTTGTGTAATAATCAAGACCACGTACAAGGCGAGGGTTCAATGTATATTGCACATTAGCAGCTGTTAAATATGTTTTTAACTCTTCGAAGTGATCATGACACTCTTCACATAAATGTTCGTGAATTTCAGGAGCACCTACGGACAAGGATTTACAGGTTTCATTTTTGCAATCCAAGATACGCAACGGATTTTTATATAAACGTTCTTGGCAATCACTGCATAATTGTTCTTTTTTAGGTTCAAAGAATTCAATTAATTTTTCACGATATACAGGGCGGCATGTTGGGCAACCTACAGAGTTCACCTCTACATTAAGGTCTTTAAGGCCAAAGTCTTTCAACAATTGTACAACCATACAGATAACTTCACTATCTACCACTGGAGATTGAGAGCCTAGTACCTCTGCACCAAATTGATGGAATTGACGGTAACGACCTGCTTGTGGTTTATCATGACGGAACATAGGTCCCATGTAATACCATTTTGTAAGGCCTTCTTTACCATATACTTTATTTTCTAAGTAGGCCCGTACAGCAGAAGCCGTATTTTCAGGACGCAATGTGAAGCTAGAGCCACCATCATCGCCTGTAGTAAATGTATACATTTCCTTTTGTACTACATCTGTAGTTTCACCGATACCGCGCAAGAATAATTTAGTATCTTCAAAGGCAGGTGTGCGAATTTCATTGAACCCGTATACTTTACAAATTTCACGCATACGTTGTTCAATATAGTGCCAATTTATCATTTGCTCTGGCAAAAAGTCTTGTGTACCTCTTGGTTTTCTAATAGCCATTACACAACCTCCCAAAATTTCTCACAAATTCTATGTCGTTTCTCTAATAGTGCATCTATCGTTGCGTGGTAAACATCAACATCCTTTGGCATGTGCTGTTTCAATTGACGATATTCAGGGGCGCGCATCCACTTAGATGAGCTACCAGGTCCCATGGATAGAATACTTTGTCGCTCTTCCATGATCTGAATATTATATTCGCACGCTTTACCTGGCAAGGTATAGCCAATATTCTCTAATTGCCCTCTCATATATTGTTGGCGATATAGATAATATGGCACATAGCCAGCTGCTTCAAGACGCTCTTTACCATATTGTACCATTTCTGCTACGAGATGTTCTTCAGGAATATCATCTTGCATATTTAAATCATACAATGGGCTACCACGTTTTAATGCTAACGTATGAATTGTAACATTTTCCGGCAAATTTTGACATACGTAATCCATATTCTCTACCATGTTTTGCATCGTTTGATGCGGTAAACCTGCAATAAAATCCATATTTACAGCAAATGGTGTATTAACTTTTACATATTGTAACAATTCATCAATATCTTGCGCACTATGTCCACGCCCAATGCGACGCAAAATATCGTCTTGCATCGTTTGTGGATTAATACTGATACGATTTACACCAAAATCGAGCATAGATCGTATCTTCCGAGGATTAACAGAATCTGGACGCCCCGCCTCTACAGTAAACTCATGACCTTCTGGCACTAATATAGATAACTGTTTTAGGACTTGGTGAAAGTCTTCATCTCCTAATACCGTTGGTGTACCGCCACCCATATAGAGGGTATCTACCGTTAAGCCATAAGACTGAGCAATAGCTTTCATATCATCCATATCACGGCCTAAAGCTACTAAGAATTGACTTTTATCAGTGTAATCCTGATAAAGACCATAAGGAAACGAGCAATACACACAACGAGTATCACAGAAAGGAATACCACAATAGAGACTTACCTTTTTATCGTCTGTATCAGCTAAAAATGGACGTTGATACTCACCGATGGCCCCCAAGGTCGCAAGCTTTTCCATAGACACAGAAAACTCGTCCCTAATGTGACGAGTTGCTGCGTGGACAGAGCCATATGTATCTATATATTTATGTAGTAGCTTTGTAGGGCGCACACCGACCATAGTCCCCCATGGAGCATCGGCTGGCAAGCCTTGATATTCACGCAGATAGCGCAATAAGGCTTGGCCAATTTGACGACGACCCATAGATGAAATATCACCATCAAAAATTTTTACGGTCTCACCAATGGTTACAGTCAAACGATATAAACCGTCTACCTCTATAGCCTCTAGAAGAACCTCTGGATTAACCTTATCAGAGAATAAACCAGCAGCACCACAGTTATGGGCTACTACGGAGCCAAGTGGTAATGGCCCCGTATATAGATATCCATTAAGCATGGTGATGAGCCATACCTTCTAATTTTTCAAGTTCTGCTTCAGTCATATGATTTTGGCAATCGCTGCAATAACCATATACTTTCAATTGATGGTCAATAGTGCGGAAATTCAATTTCTTAGCGATGATAGACTCTAATGTTTCAAGCATATCGTCTTCGAACTCGGATACTTTACCACATTTTACACAAATCAAATGATGATGGAAATGAGCGAACTCTTCATCATTTAATTCGTAACGGTTACGACCATCGCCGAAATCAAGGCGTTTTAACAAATCAAGTTCAGTGAATAGATCAAGTGTTCTGTAAATAGTAGCTAAGCCGATATCAGGAGCTACTTCTTTTACAAGTACATATACGTCTTCAGCGCTCAAATGGTTTTCATCTGCATCGATGAAGGCTTGTAAAATTGTTTGACGTTGTGTAGTCAATTTGTATTTTTTATCTTTAATGCGTTCTTTTAATTTCTCTAATGTTGTGTTCATGATAACTATCCCCTTTACTTCTTACAAAAGTTTTATAAAACCTACGCCCCAACGAATGGGTTGTATTGTTTTTCATAACCTATATTTGTTTCTGGTCCATGACCAGGATATACCATTGTATTGTCAGGCAATTTATAAAGCTGAGTTTTAATGGATTCCATTAATGTCTCATATGATCCATTTGGAAAATCTGTACGACCTACGGAATCTCTAAAGAGAGTATCCCCTACAAATACAAGGCCTTCCATGTAATAACATACCCCACCTGGCGTATGACCCGGTGTTTCAAGTACTTCTAAGTCAATAGCACCACAGGTAATGTGGTCACCTTGTTTAACCTCAATAATGTCAGCCTTTACCTTAATTGGTGTTGGATTACTATAAGCGCTGAGATTGAGTTCAGGATCTAACAGATACGGTATATCACCCTTTTGAATATATACAGGCACATGATATGTATCTACAATCTCTTGAACGCCCCCAATATGGTCTCCATGACCATGGGTTAGCAAAACAGCCTTTGGTTTCAAGTCATGTTTCTTTAGCGCATCTAATACTTCCGGTGTGGCAGGATCAATGATGAAAGCCTCACCAACCGCTTTATCGCCTATGACGTAGCAATTAGTTCCTAATGGACCTAACGGCATACGCATAAGTACTAATTGTTTCTCGCTCATTAAGCCCCTCCTTTACTACGTTGTACCGTATACACTTCACGGATACGACGCAACTTAGTCATAACAAAATCGAGTTGGGAAATATCGCGAATATCAACTACTACATTGATACTTACAGTTTTAGTATCTTCTTGAACCTTCGCATTGATGTTCGTAATGGTGATTTTCAATTCTGAAAGTACTGCCATAACCTCCATCAACAGACCATTTCGATCGTATGCTTGAATATCGATGCCTACATGGAAGGATTCACCAGAGGAACCATCCCAAGAGACTTCAATCATACGTTCTAAATCTTCTGGCGTATGGCCTAGGCTCGTACAATCGGAGCGATGGATGGATACACCACGACCACGCGTGATGTAACCGATGATATCATCACCAGGAACTGGGCTACAGCATTTCGCCATACGTACCATAACACCAGCTTCCCCTTTTACGAGAACGCCCGTACCATTCTTGGTCGTTTTTGGCCCTTGAGCTTTTAACTTCTCAATGATTTGTTCAGTGCTGTGCTTAGACTCTTCTGCTTCTTTAGATTTTTTATAGAGTTCAATTAACCGCAAGAGAACAGTGCTGACAGGAATGCCGCCATAGCCACAAGCGGCAAACATTTCCTCTTCAGTACCTGCTTTCAGCTGTTTTGTAACTTGTTGGAGACGATTATCACCGATCAATTCTTTCCAACTATAGTTTAATCGTTTCGCTTCTTTTTCAAGCGCCTCTAGGCCTTTTTCTATATTTTCAGCTTTATTTTCACGCTTGAACCAGTTGCGAATTTTGCTCTTACTTTCAGAAGAGCCTACTATATTGAGCCAATCAAGACTTGGACGACCTGTTTTAGATGTAATGATATCTACAATATCGCCATTTTGTAAGGTGTAATCTAGCGGTACAATTTTACCGTTTACCTTAGCCCCTACACAGCGATGACCTACATCGGTATGAACACGGTACGCAAAATCGAGCGGAACCGAACCAATTGGCAATTTAACAACATCGCCCTTTGGTGTGAATACAAATACCTCACCAGAGAAAACGTCTAATTTTAACGCATTAACCAGTTCTGTTGGATTACTTGTATCTTGCCATTCAAGGACTTGGCGTAACCAGGCAACCTTTTGGTCGAAATCCTTATCGCCATTTTTATTGCCTTCTTTATAGCGCCAGTGAGCAGCAACACCATACTCAGATACACGGTGCATTTCCCAGGTACGAATTTGGATTTCTACAGGTTGCCCCATAGTACCGATAACCGTTGTATGCAAGGATTGATACATATTAGATTTCGGCATAGAAATATAATCCTTGAAACGATACGGCAATGGTTTCCACAAGCTATGTGCAATACCTAGAACGGCATAGCAATCTGGAATTGTATCAACAATAACGCGAACAGCAAGCAAGTCGTAAATTTGAGATAAATCACGATTGTCCTTTTTCATCTTCTTGTAAATGCTGTAGAAGTGTTTTGGACGACCTTTAATATCCGCCTTAATATGAGCTTCCCCTAACGCTTTTGTAAGTTGGCTCATTGTATCATTTACAATGTCCTCACGAGCTTGGCGTTTTTGTTTCATTTGATCTACAAGATCATAATATTTTTCCGGCTCTAAATAGCGGAATGATAAATCTTCTAGTTCCCATTTCACATTAAAGATACCAAGGCGATGTGCTAAAGGGGCAAAGATTTCTAATGTTTCCTTTGCAATACGCTTTTGTTTGTCGCTACGCATATGCTTTAAGGTACGCATATTATGTAAGCGGTCAGCTAATTTAATAACAACGACGCGCACATCCTTCGCCATGGCTAAAATCATCTTCCGATAATTTTCCATTTGCCGATCTTCTTTTGTTTCATATTGGAATTGGTTTAATTTTGTTACACCATCAACAAGGAATGCCACTTCAGAGCCAAACATTTCCTCTAAGTCTTCCTTGGAATAAGATGTATCCTCAACCACATCATGCATAAGCGCTGCCATAAGTGTGATATGGTCAATTTGTAAGTGTGCCAAAATATCAGCTACAGCTAGTGGATGCATGATATACGGTTCACCAGAAGCTCTCAATTGACCTTCGTGAGCCTTATCAGCAAGCTCAAAAGCCTTTAATACTTGGTTACACTCATCATCTGTTAAATAGGTATGGATATACTCCATAAATTCAGCTAAGGCTTTTTCTTTATCAAAAGTGCTTTGTTCTACTAAAGCTTTGCCTTCTTCATTTACAGTTGTCATGGTGTCACCTCCTATACACTATAGGTAAGAAATGTTACGGATGTGACAAGATCTAATTTTCCTTCAACGGCATTCCATCTTAGCATTAATTGACCATCATCACTTGTATATTCTTCGATGATGCCCAACTCCTTAAAAACATCTAAGGATGTAAGGGCACTACGATTATTTTGATCTGCCGGCTTGCGGCGCAAAATTTCTTGTTCCACATTGTAAACCGATTGACTACGACCACGCATAGCTTGTTTGACTATGACATACATTGCTCTAAGCCCTTCTGTTGAAAGTGTAATAGGCTCTTCATTCAACGGTTCAATAGCTTGGATCATAAGCTGTGGAGAAACCATCCCTTGCCATTCATTCTTTTGTAAGGAAAAGGCTACTTTTACCACAGTTCCAACAAATATGGTTTTAAACAAATCGGGACGATTCCAAGCAATGGCATCTAATGTACCACTTGAGGTTTCTAAAATCACCTTACAATGATTTTTTAACTGCCCCATAAGCATAATGTCTTGTACCGTTGCTTCCATAACGGCAAAGACCGGCGTACTATTAGCCATACCATAAGGTTCAAGGGCTGATACGCGATCAATGATATCTACATCGATATCATCAACGGGTAGTTCCGCATCAATAGCAACGACAGGAATGTATTCTTCCGGTGTTACATGCTCCTTACAATACGCAGTTAAACGGTCCCGTAATTCATCTATACGATTTGCATCAATACTAAAGCCTGCTGCTGCAGCATGGCCACCGAATTGAAGCAAAACATCTTCACAAGACTTCAGTGCATCGTAGATATTAAAACCATCGATACTACGGCAGGAACCTTTACCAACGCCATCATGAATACTGATGACTAAGGTTGGTTTATAAAACTCCTCAACTAAACGAGAGGCCACAATACCGATAACACCAGGATGCCAGTCTTCACCAGCCACAACAGTTACATAGTCTGCTTTATGACCTTGATTAGCTACATCGATGCGAGCAAGTTCATGAATATTCCGCTCCAGTTCTTGGCGTTCACGGTTAGTTTCATTTAATTCCTCTGCAATAGCTTCTGCCGTATCAGCATCATCGGTAACAAGTAACTCAACAGCACGTGTTGCATGAGTTACGCGACCTGCTGCATTAAGGCGAGGTGCCAAAGTAAAACCGATATGTCCAGATGTTATAGTTCGATCATGGAGACCCGCCACATCGATAAGCTTTTTAATGCCCAAATTAGGATGACTATTCATCTTCTCTAGGCCTGCTTTTACAATGATGCGGTTCTCACCTACTAACGGTACTACGTCTGCCACAGTACCTAGTGCGACAATATCTAAATCATCTAAATACCATTCACCATATTTTGTGAGCCATAAAGCTTGGCATAATTTAAAGGCAACCCCAACGCCGGACAAGTTTTTATCCTTATAGGGACAATCCTTCTGCTTGTGGTTAATAACAGCCTTTGCTCGTGGAATCAAATCTGGTGCCGTATGATGATCCGTAATGATCATATCAATACGGTCACGTACAGCCTCTACAATATCGTAAGAGCTAATACCGCAGTCTACAGTAATAACTAAAGCTGTCCCCCGCTCTATGAGGTGCTCTAAAGCCTCTAAATTGAGTCCATATCCTTCGCTTTGACGCTCTGGTATGTAATAGGTAACATCGGCACCTAGTTTCTTTAAAAATCGGTAGAGCACAGATGTTGCAGTAATACCGTCTACATCATAATCACCATAAATAACGATTGGTTTATGCTTTTCAATTGTCTCCTGAACTAGCGAAACAGCTACATCCATATCTTTTAATGTGAATGGATCTAACAAATCTGACAAAGAGCCTTGTAAAAACTTCCGCCCTTCGTCAACATCTATGTGGCGATTTACCATTAATTTTGCCACAATAGGATTTACACCAAGTTCACGGATTAAGATATTTTCTTGTTCTTTGTCGCTTGTAGAAATGCGCCAACGTTTTTTCTTAATCATCATATCCCTCAGTAGTTTATAATCAATATTATTATAATAATTCAACGTATTATCATTATCATTTTTATTTATTATACATCAAAAAGTGAATAAAATAAACTATTTTATATATTTTATTCTCATTTAAACCTTGTCTTTTTCTCAACAAAAAAGAACCTCCCATTATCAATAGGAGGTTCTAGATCAGTGAATTACTTAGAACCGGAAGTCTCGTTCGCCGTCTTTCATCTGTGCAATATAAGCTTTCGCTTTATCTTTAACTAAGTCATTTTTGATATTTTCTAACTGTTCTTCAATAACTTTAGCGCCATGAGCTTTAGTCTTTTCATCACCATAATCCATGATATATTCGTTTAATGTCATCAATGCATTTGGTTGGCAACAGTTGTGGATTTGACCGGATTTAGCAAGGGCCATGAATCTGTCCCCTGTTCTACCTGCACGATAGCATGCAGTACAGAAACTTGGTACATATCCAAGGTCTAGTAACCAATCTACAATTTCATCTAATGTACGTGTATCACTGCGATCAAATTGAGCAGAATTATCTTCTGGTTTTTCTTCTTCTTTGTAGCCACCTACGCTAGTACGAGAGCCACCACTAATTTGGGAAATACCTAATGCCAAGCCACGTTCACGCATAGATTGGCTTTCACGGGTGGACATAATCATACCTGTATACGGTGTGGATACGCGAATAAGAGCAACGATTTTCTCAAAGATATCGTCAGGTACAGCATTACTGAAATCATCTACATCGATATCATCAGCTGGACAAATACGAGGTACAGAAATTGTATGTGGACCTACGCCAAATACAGCCTCTAAATGTTCAGCATGCATTAATAAGCCTACAAAATCGTATTTATAGTGTTCTAAACCATATAAAACACCGATGCCTACATCATCAATACCGCCTTGCATAGCGCGGTCCATCGCCTCTGTATGGTAGGCGTAGTCGCTCTTAGGGCCTGTTGGATGAAGTGCTTCGTAGTTTTCTTTATTGTACGTTTCTTGGAATAATGTATATGTACCAATGCCAGCTTCATGTAATTTCTTGTAATCCTCAACAGAGCAAGCTGCAATATTTACGTTTACACGGCGAATTTCGCCATTTTTATTTTTAATACCGTAAATAGTTTTGATGGATTCCAAAATATACTCAAGCGGATTATTGAGTGGATCTTCACCAGACTCAATTACAATACGCTTATGGCCCATTGCTTCTAACGCGATAACCTCTTCTCTAATTTGGTCTTGAGTCAACTTTTTACGTTTAATATCGCGGTTTTTAGAATGGTAAGGACAATATACACAACCATTAATACAATAGTTAGACAAATATAATGGTGCAAACAAAACGATACGATCACCGTAAATGGCTTTCTTGATTTCTTTTGCTAAAGCATAAAGCTTTTCCTTATATTCAGGCAACGGACATTCTAATAGAACAGCTGCCTCTCTATGGTTTAACCCCTTAAATGTAGCAGCCTTTGCTAAAATAGCATCTAACAACTCCCGATTTTCCTTGTTTTCCTCTGCGTAAGCAAGAGTATCAAGGATTTCCTGATGGGAAATAAACTCCTCCGCCTTTGGAGATTTTACATCATACATAGTACTTACCTCAAATCTTTCTGGTGGCAATGCCACCCCTCTTTAGGTTTATGAAAGTATATGACAACCAGTCTTCTGGTATTTCACTGATACTGTACTTAGTATACCACTATTCCTACTAAAAAACATAGGAATTTAATACATAGCAAAAGGTTGCTCCCTCATTAGAGGAAGCAACCTTTATAGTATGGGAATTTCTAATTTATATCGATTATCTATATCGAATATGATTAAAATGTATATAGAATATTAATTTAATTATATGCGTCAGTTAAATCATAACCACCCGTAGAACGGGTGGTTTGCTCTGACCCTATAAGGGTCTTTCTCTAGTGGTGGCCCTCTAAAGAGGGCATTGAATGATCTGACAACCACTCTATTACCACTGGCTGCCCCCTACTCGGGGGCTTTTATTTTGCCTATTTTACTGGCTCACCCGTAAACGGGTCGGTGTATTCTTTAAAGTTTAATGTATCTTGCGCTATATCCTCTTGTAGTTGATTGCGAATATACTCTTTTATCGCTCCTTCATATCGTCCTACCGTATCCACATAATATCCTCTACACCAGAAATGTCTATTTCCATACTTATATTTTAAATTTGCGTGTTTATCGAATATCATGAGGCTACTTTTGCTTTTTAAATACCCCATAAAACTCGATACACTTAAATGTGGTGGAATGGTTACTAGCATATGGATATGATCCGGACAGCATTCCGCCTCTATAATCTCTACATTTTTTCTCTTACATAAATCTCTTAGAATTTTACCTACATCAGCTTTTATCCGACCATAAATTATTTGTCTTCTATACTTTGGAGCAAAAACAATATGATATTTACATCTCCATTTACTATGTGATAAGCTTTTTACGTCATTCATTGACATTGAACCTCCTATGTTGAAATGTTGTGGTTGCCAGACCAACTTCATTTTATCACTAGGAGGTTCTTTCCTTTTCTCTAAGAAATTTTGCCGACCCCCAGTTTAACTGGGGGTTTAGTCATGCCTATTCGGCGTACAAACAAAAAATCCCTAGTGGAAAACCACTAGGGATTAATAGTCTTTGTAAAATTAAGCTTCTACAGGGTATACGCTAACTTTACGGTTATAACGACCAGCACGTTCAAATGCTACTTTACCAGGCACAAGTGCGAATAAAGTATCATCTTTACCGATACCTACGTTAGTACCAGGGTGGAAGTGAGTACCACGTTGACGAACGATGATGTTACCGCTCTTTACGATGGAACCATCATGGCATTTAACACCAAGACGTTTAGATTCACTGTCACGACCGTTACGAGTACTGGACACACCTTTTTTATGTGCGAACAATTGCAAATCAAAAGTAAACATTAAGTTCACCTCCTATATTTCGTGTATTTGGACAAACTCTGGATATTGACGGCTAATTTCCTTTAAACCAAGGATCATAGTCCCCAGAATATCCTGTCCACTCTGGTTAATCGTACCAGAGAGAACTATATCACATCGACCTTCGCTATTCGTATATTCCCCTTCTTGCTGAGCAATTTGGGTAAGTCCTAACATTGCCGTTGCCGTTAAGGCAGACACTGCAGCACATACGATATCGAAGCCATGATCATCATATCCTGCATGACCGGACATGTGACAACCAATTACTTGACCATCACTATTCCGCTGGATTCCAATGGAAACCATAATTAAGCTTGGATAGATTCAATACGAACTTTTGTGAACGGTTGACGATGGCCTTGACGACGACGGTAGTTGGATTTAGCTTTGTATTTGAATACTAAGATTTTTTTACCTTTACCATGCTCAAGAACTGTACCTGTAACTTTTGCACCGTTTACAAGAGGAGCGCCAACTTTAACGTCGCCGTCATTCACTACAGTCAAAACTTCTTCGAATGTAACGGATTCGTTAGCAGCTGCTTCCAATTTTTCGATAGTAATTATATCGCCTTCAGCAACGCGATATTGTTTACCACCAGTTTTAATAATTGCGTACATGAGAACACCTCCTTGTTATCGAACTCGCTGAATTCGGTATCCCGACCCGAACATCGGTCGGGCGTTTAAACCTGCTTCACGCGGATTGCAAAGTTCAGTAAACCGAACTAATACTGATATAGTATATCGTATTTACCTATCTATGTCAAACAAATTTCACCATAAATAGCTCAGTTTACGATACATTCATATCTATACAAACCTCTAAACTTCTCCGATAATACCGAGGTGTTGTAAGAGTATTTTTGTACCGATGAGGATTAATACACCCCCACCTAATATGTCTGCATATTTTCCTACAAACTGGCCCATAAATTTACCTAAGTAAACGCCAATGAGAGAAATACCAAAGGTAATGACCCCAATCATAGTGGAAGCTTCCCATACATTAATAGGTAAAAAGGCAAAGGTTAAACCTACCGCCATAGCATCAAGGCTAGTTGCTACGGAAAGCATAATCATTTCCCAAGCACCTAAAAACTGTTTATCATCGTCTTCATCATCGTCATCACTAAGACCTTCACGAATCATAGCAATACCTAAATAGCCAAGAAGTCCAAAGATAATCCAATGATCCCATTCAGATATGACATCGATAAACTGGCGTCCAATGAGCCAACCAATAACAGGCATGAGAAATTGGAATAACCCGAATAAGAATGCTAATGTCACCTTTCGTCCATTTTCACCCACCGGCATAGATAAACCTTTACCAATAGATACACCAAAGGCATCCATGGCTAGGCCAACACTAATTAATATAATTTCAAATACAGACACTATACTCACCTATAATAAACTACTTACTTATTCTGCTACAGCCATTAATGAATATCCTTCACGGCTGATTTGTGGATTCACTACAATAGAAATCTTACGACCTATAGAGTCACCTAATTCTTCAAGAACAGCCTTTGTTAAATATTCGGCTACCTCTGGATGAACTTCAATTTCCAGGTTCGATTTAATTCGACCAGACTTAAATAACTCACGGATGCGTCGAATGATCTGCATATATACAGTTCTACCTGACAACATGTAACCAGTGCCTCCACATTGAGGGCATGTATCAAACATCAAGGTTTGCAAACCTTGACGAGCACGCTTCCGGGTCATCTCAACGAGGCCAAGGGAACTAATACCACATACGACGGTTTTCATCTTGTCTAACTTAGCTTGTGCACTCAATAGTTGTAGCAACTCTTGTTGATGTGATTTATCCTTCATATCGATAAAATCGACGACGATAATACCACCAATATCACGCAATCGCAGTTGACGACAGATTTCTTTTGCCGCCTCTTTATTGACTGTAAAAGCTAAATCTTCTAACTTATTAGATTTTCCAGTGTAATGAGCAGAGTTAACATCAAATACGGTAAGTGCTTCTGTATGATCGATACGGATAGAACCACCGGAAGGTAGATTGATATCACGAGAGATAAGATCCTCTAATTGTGGTTCAATATGATTGGCTTTAAAGATAGGTGTGCTGCCACGGTGACGTGTCACTTTAATTTGTTGAGATGTTGGGCCATGACCTAAGAGATCCAGTAATCGAGATTCACCCATATCGGAATCAACAATGATTTCCTCTACATTGCGGTGCGCATAGTCTCGTACAAGGCGGAACCAAAAATCCGCATCACTATACAAATCTGTTCCACTCTTAGCCACCTTAAAGCGTTTTAAAACATGTTGCCATGTGCGCCATAGATATTCCATATCACGACCGATTTCATCGGCACTAGCCTTAGCAGCCGCAGTACGAATAATAAATCCACAGCCTTCCTGCACATAAGGTGCTGCTAATTCTTGTAATTTAGAACGCACTGCTTCATCAGTAATCTTCTTAGAAATATGCATGCCTTCAGAATATGGTAACAGTACCATAAAGCGCCCTGCCAAGCTCACATCAGCCGTAACACGAGCTCCTTTACCAAGCATTTCCTCTTTTACCACTTGTACGAGAATTTGTTGCCCTACAGATAGGCGAGGCAAGATTTTCTGTTCTTTTCCCTGTTGAAGATTCAAATACGCATTTTGAGAGCCCCCAATATCAACAAAGGCAGCTTGCATACCGTTTAACACATTTTTTACAGTCCCTTTGTACATATGATTTGCCATATGGCTCTCATCGGTACGTTCTAACACGAAATCTATTAACTGACCTTCTTCATCGACAACAGCCATGCGAATTTCTTCGCGCATAACATTGACCAAAATTTTATGCATCCTATCCCTCCCTTCGTTCAATATAAAATATATAGGTCTTTTAAAGCACTAAAGCATATATAAACCGCTTAAAATTTATGTAAAGATATTAGTAGTTAAGATGTATATAACGAGTATTAGTAGTTAATTTCCAATGGAGTGTAGCGACCTTCTTCGTTTTCCACCATAATCGCTTTACGATGAATTTCATAGCCACTTGTAATAGGCCAATTATATTGGTCTTTACCAAGATTCCACACTTCACTAGGTTTAATAGTACCTTGCGGATAAATACCGATGCCCATTGTAAGAGTAACCATGCCATCTTTAACAGATGCAACGATGGGCTCCTTTACAAATTCTTTTACATCGATAATACGAGTTTTCTTCGGTGTTACCTTTTCATAAGAAATTTCCGGAGCCTCATTGAAAGGTTTTAGTAATGCATTCCAATCAGCGTTTTCATCCGTTACAGGGCCTGTCACTTCATAGATGGCAAAGTTACAAATAGCCATCATCTTTTTAACCTTGTCAGGCATTTCTTTACCACCTAATACTTCAAGGCCTGGCGGTGCTACACGATTAAGGCGTTCAATAATGGACTCTAAACTATCATCTTCAATGACATCCATATCAATATATTCAGCCGCTGCTGTTACACCAAGAGCCAATGCAGAGGAAAAGCTAATCTTCATATGAGGATTAAAACCTTCTGAAAATGCCATTTTTATTTCTCCGCGGCGAATCATACGCTCTACAGCTTGTGCATAATCAAGGTGCGACAGGAATCGCAATTTTTCGCCCTTATTTAAGGCCAAACGTAACTTTTTCAACTCTGCCACCCTCCTTATAGTCAATAATTGCAGTATTAAGCTCTGGACATACATTACAGCCCTTACATGGACCGCGACGGCAATCACTTGTAAGATTTGCCTCTACCGCCTGTTCCCACTCCCGTTTTAAGAAAGCTTTACTTACAGTGCAATCCAAGTGATCCCAAGGTAATGGTTCATCAAAGTCACGAGTACGTCTTGCAAAATATGCTGGATCCAAACCACAATCAGCGAAGGCTTTCAACCAAGTTTCATAGTTAAAGTACTCAGTCCAACCATCAAATTTACAACCTGCTTCCCATGCTTTCACAAGAACTTTAGATAATCTACGGTCCCCACGAGCAAAAGCGGCCTCCATATAGCCAGTATAACCATCATGGTAATGGTAGGAAATATTGCGGTTATTGATGAGAGATTTTAAATACCGTTGTTTGCGATGGATTTCCTCTACATCTTGTTGACCATACCATTGGTATGGAGAATGTGTTTTTGGTACGAAGAAGGATACGCTGACTGTGACAGAGCCATTTCGTTTACCTGTAATATCTCGATGTAAATCAAGCACCTTATACGCAAGATCAGCAATGCCTGCTAAATCTTCATCTGTTTCAGTTGGAAGGCCCATCATGAAGTACAATTTAACTGTATTCCAACCAGATTTAAAGGCATTTGTACACGCTGCCAATAAATCTTCTTCGCTAACGCCTTTGTTGATAACATCGCGCATGCGCTGTGTCCCTGCTTCAGGAGCAAAAGTAAGACCGCTCTTACGTACTTGTTGCACCTTTTTCGCAATATCGATGGAAAAACTATCGATGCGCAAGGATGGCAAGCTTACGCTCACTTGTTTGTCTTTGAACTCCTCCATAAGCATATCTACTAATTCTGGCAATTTAGAATAGTCCGCAGAGCTCAAGCTCATCAAGGAAATTTCATTATACCCAGTGTTTGCAATCGTATCCTTAGCGATTTGTAACAAACGTTCTGGCGTCTTTTCACGGACAGGACGGTATAACATACCCGCCTGACAGAAACGACAACCACGAGTACAACCGCGGAATAATTCTAGTACTGCACGGTCATGCACAATATCTAAGAAAGGCACAACCGGTTTTGTAGGATAAAATATATTCTCTACGTCCTCTACGATGCGTTTTTCTACAGCAGCCGGTACATCTTTAAAGCGTGGTGTTATAGATTTAAAATCGCCTTGCTCTGTATATTCCACATCATATAAGGCAGGACAATAGGTACCAGGAATTTGAGCCGCTTTACGCAAAAACGCCTCTTTACCACCTGGGAAACCTTTCGCCTTTTCAGCCTTATAGAGGTCGATAAATTCATCGCCCCATTCTTCGGATTCACCGAGGGAGACAATATCAAAGAAATCTGCAATAGGCTCTACATTAAATGCACATGGGCCACCACATACGAGTAATGGGAAATCCATATCACGATCTTTAGCGTACATAGGAATGCCAGCCAAATCGAGCATATTCAAGATATTAGTAAAGCTCATCTCATATTGAAGTGTAAAGGCTAGTACATCAAAATCTTTAATAGGCGTACGAGTTTCCAAAGAGAATAAAGGGATGTTACGCTTACGCATTTCCTCTTCCATATCGTGCCACGGAGCAAACACACGTTCCGCTGCTGCATCTTCACGACGGTTTACAAGACCATATAAAATTTTGATGCCCAAATGGCTCATAGCCACTTCGTATACATCTGGAAAGGCTAAGGCCATTGTTACATCAACAGTACTGTGATCTTTTACAATACTGTTATATTCACCGCCCGTATAACGAGCCGGCTTTTGGACATGTTGTAACCATGACGTATCTAATTGAATCATACATCCTCCGTCTTTTCTGAAAGACTTCTTTCACAATCAATCCTAAATACATAGGGTTTTAAAAAATATATTTCGTTCGTTGCATAGCGATATTTAACAAAATACCGATACTCAACATATTGGTGGTCAACGCACTGACACCATAACTAAGGAATGGTAATGGAATACCTGTAACAGGCATAATACCAATGGTCATACCTACATTAACGAGTACCTCGAAGGTAAACATAGTGGCAATCCCTGTAGCTAGTAACATACCAAAATTATCATTACACATATAGGCTACTTTAATGCTGCGATAAATCAGCATAAAGAGCAAAAACAACACGATAATACAGCCTACAAAACCAAATTCTTCACCAATAACGGAGAAAATAAAGTCCGTATGGTTTTCTGGTAAGAAGTTCAACTGACTTTGCGTACCATTAAAGATACCTTTACCAAAAATCAAACCTGAACCAATGGCAATCTTAGACTGAATAATATGATAGCCAGATCCAAAAGGATCAATATCTGGATTTAAAAATACGAGAATACGTTGTTTTTGGTATTCTTTCAGTACAAACCAACCTAAAGGCATCAATAATAAACCAGTACCGGCAATAATTTTTATAAGTCTTGTTCTAATACCAGAAATAAATAACATGCCCACAAAAATAGCAATATACACAAGAGATGTACCTAGGTCAGGCTGTAAGAATACAAGTGCAATAGGTACCCCAACATATAATACAGGCAATATTAATGATTTAAATGTATCTAACTTGCCAATACGAGGCTCTAGCATTTTAGCCATGCAAATAATCATGAGCAATTTAGAAAACTCTGATGGTTGAATCGTAATAGGTCCCAATTGAATCCAGCGTTGGGCCCCCAATGCAGAGGTACCAACGGCCATAACGGCAATCAACATCAAAAGGGTAATGGCGTAAATGATATTACCCCAATCCTTTAGACGATGGTAGTTAAGAAACTGCATACCTATCACAACGGCTACATTAGCTAGGAAAAATATGAGTTGTTTTACTACTAAACTACCAAATCCAATAGGCTCTTGATTAACATGCGTTGCACTGCCAATGGCTGCTAAACCAATACAAACAAGTAAGAAAGTACATATGATAATAGCCCAGTCGCTATCGTTCCATAGTTTCCGCCACATCATATCACCTATTTCAATTTACGACGGCGCCATAAGCTTTGCTTACCTTGCACTAATAAGCGCTGAGTAGTCCAACCGCCGCGATTAATATAGAGAACATTATTCGAGTCTTCAAAGATAGACTCACCAGCTGAAGCAAGAGTCGGTGTACTTGCTTCTTCTTTAGCCGCTTTTTTCTTAGTTACATAGGCATCAAATTGTTTTTGTACATCATAATCTTCCCAACAATCGCCTGTCACAACATAGTCTACAAGAGGTGCTAATACATTACGAAACTCATGAGAAGCAAGGTCTAACAAATGACCATCTTGTGTATATGTTAGGATATCTTCATCATAAGGAATCATAGCCCCTACATATTCGGCACGAAGAACTTCTAGCATATCGTATAAGTCTATGTCTTCACCATCTGTAGGTACTGCATTAAAAGCAATAGCAAAATCGCGAATATTATGTTCCTCACACACTTGAATCATGCGCGCTCCATTACGTAAGGATACCCATAACGGATGTGTTACAACAATACAGCGATTTACTAAGTCTAAAATAGATTCTATGCCCTTACCAATACCGGCTGGAGCATCAATCAAAATATAGTCATATACATCACAAAGTCGACGAACTAATTTCTTATACTTCTTACGACCTATATCTTCCCAACGCGCACTTTGACTAGCCGGTAAGAAATCTAGATTTTCTGCAATTGATACAATAGCATCATCTGTATATTCTTTATCTTCACTCGCATCTAGTGCATCATAGATGATTTCATCTGCCACACCTAATACAAGATCCAAATCGCGCAATCCAAAGTCCCCATCACAGAGCAATACGCGGTGCCCTGCATGACTTAAGGCTGCACCCAAGCATGCAGTGACAGTCGTTTTACCTACGCCACCCTTACCGGATACAACACCAATGATTTCGCCCATACTAATCCTTTCTTGGTTGCCCACTAGTTACTGCCTTCTCCGGTTTTTGACCATTCGTCGTATTGCCTACAGTGGCAGCATCTTTATTACTTTTAGTATTTGTATCATTCGTTTTTTTATTCAACGGTACATTGAAATATGCAGCTAACACATCTCGTACGATTGGGCCTGCAGAACCGGCACCAAAGCTACCTTGTTCAACGAGTGCAACCACAACAATTTGCGGTTTATCATATGGTGCATAGGCTACGAACCAGCCATGATCTCGGCCATGTGCGTTTTCCGCAGTACCAGTTTTACCCGCTACATTTATAGGGAATCCTTTAAATAAATCCCCTGCTGTACCGCCCTCATTCGTTACATCACGCAAGCCTTCTCGAATGAGATCCATAATATTTTTAGGAACTGGTAGAATTCCTAATTTATCAGGTCCAAAAATTTCTTTTGGCGTGCCATCTTTATTATCGATGCGGCTTACCACATACGGTCTATATTTAATGCCTCCATTAGCCACTTCACTGAGCATTACAGCCATTTGTAATGGCGTAACCAATGTGAAAGATTGACCAATTGCAGCATCAAAGGTTTCCCCTAAGTACCAATCTTCATCATATACTTTTCGTTTATACTCAGGGCTTGCCATAATGCCAGCGGCCTCACCCGGTAAATTAATACCCGTCTTTTCACTTATGCCAAAATACGCAGCATATTTATCGAGATTTTCTATGCCTACACGATTACCCATTTCATAGAAGTAAACATTGTCAGACTTAGCAAGTGCTTTATTAAAATTAAGCCAACCTAATGCTTCACCTTCCGCATTTCGTTTATCGATCAACCAGTGCTTACCACTATCAAAGATCATCTCTTCAGGAGTAACCTTTTTAAGGTCTAATGCGGCCGTACCAGTAATAATCTTAAACGGTGAACCTGGAGGATATTCACCAGAAATAACCTTATTATCAAATGGATGATTTTTATCATTGTTTAACTGATTCCATTGAGCCGTTGTAATGCCTTTCGCAAACCAGTTTGGATTGAATTCAGGAGCGCTAACCATAGCTAAAATAGCTCCTGTATTAGGATCCATTGCTACCACTGCGGCCCCTTGTGCTGGAATACCTTGAGCACGCAACTGATTAAGCTGGTTCTTAACAGCCTCTTCTGCAGCCTTTTGAAGGTTTACATCAATGGTTAAATGAATATTAGAGCCTGGTACCGTATGCTTTCTATCTACCTCGGCTACAGGACGACCTGTAGCATCTACTTCAACTTGCTTACCACCATCAGTGCCACGCAAGATAGAATCATATAATTTCTCAAGGCCAGAACGACCTAAAATGGTACCACCACTTACCAGTGTATTAGGATCTTGCTGTTTCAGCTCTTCTAATTCCTCTTCACTCACTTCACCAACATAACCAAATAGTTGAGAAGCCATCGTTTCATATGGATAGTATCGAAGTGGCTCAACATCAATCGTTACCCCCGGTAATTCATGTCGATGCTCTTCAATGGTTGTTACTACGTCCATTGAAATATCGTTAGCGATACGTATTGGCTCATAGCCATACTTGTGATCATTAACCTTCTTTTTAATATCTTCAGGCTTCATTTTCAATAAAACTGCTAATTTAGCCACTTCACCATCATCCAAAGCCTTCCCTGTAGGCATGATAGATATTGTATAAGCAGGTCTAGAGCCTACAAGAATTTGACCATTGCGATCATACATAATGCCCCGTGCTGCAGTCATCGGTACCATGCGTAGACGGTTACCCTCCGCCTTAGCTTGATAATAACCGCCAGCCAAGATTTGTAGCATAAATAAACGCAATGCCAATACTATGAATATGCCCGCTACAATGTAAAAGAGTACATCAAAGCGACTCGTTTTTCTTCGTTTATAGAGGCCTTCAAGCACTCTTTCACCCCCTTACTAATTTATTACCAAATATAATCTTGCTGTTCGTCCTTACGCCACAATAATCCGTGTACGATGGCCGCCAATAAACCGTTCCAAAATAGTACCGGTATAACCATATGCCACATATATAACCCTATATGTAAATCCCCGCCACTGGCTAATATCATTAAGCTCCGGATAAATCCATCAAGCAATGTACAAATGGCTACAATAGCACTGGACCAATACCAACGTTCTTCATAGAGTCGATGTTTCACTGCAGATAATAGGTAAACCACAAGAACGTAAGGGAATAAATGGAGCCCAAAGAAGTTAGATATCAATACATCATGTACAATACCACCCATAACAGCTGCCATCAGCCCCATATAACGACCTTTAAATAGTGTGACTATAACAATGGTGGTCAAAATTAAATTTGGCAACCAATTCGTATGAAAAATAGCAGGCAATAATTGCGCCTGTATAAAATAAATTAAGAATCCACAGAGGACTAAAGCTAGACGCGTCATGGTTTAACGGCCCCCTTTGCCCCTTCTACTTGATCTCGTTGTGTTTGCGGTACAAGCTTAGGCTCAAGCCCTGGTTTTTGTGGTGCACTAACAGAAGATGCTGTAAGAACAAACACCTCTTCCAGACGGTAAAAGTCTACACTAGGTGTGATAACGGCATTCTTAACAAAGCCTTCTGTATCATTTTCGATAGACTGTACATTGCCAACAGGCAATCCTTTTGGATAGATACCACCGTACCCAGAGGTTATTAATTTATCCCCTACTAATACATCGCCATCACGAGCAATATTTACCATTGATGGTGTACGAGGTGAATCTCCATCGCCCTTTACAACACCAGATAAACGGGATTCAGGACGCTGTACGATAACACCAATTGCACTACGCGGGTCAAGAATAGTTTGCACACGAGAGGAATGAGGATATACATCGGTAATAAAACCAACTACCCCACTTGGTACAACGACAGCCATATTAACGGCCATCCCATCTTCACTACCCTTATCGATAGTGAAAGTATTTGTCCATGTACCGTAATCCTTTGTAATAATACCGGCCAATGTCATGGAAAATTCTGGATGACTACTCTTATAGTTAAGAAGCTGACGGAGTCGAATATTTTCTGCCACTACCTCGTCATAGTTAACTACCTTTTGTTCTAATGCAGCTTTACGAGATGCTTCCTCATCACTTTCAATAGTTGCAGAAATAGCATTATTGAGCACTGTGAAGCCAGTTTGCACACCATCAAGTAAACGGGCAGATCCATAAGCAAACGGTGTTGTAATGCCTTCAAGAGTAACAGTAACAAAAGGAATACTAGTTCGTTGTTTCCATGCAAATCCAAGCAAAGCCAATAGGATACAGCTAATAACAACGACGATAATTAACTTTTTATCTGACTGTATCATATTAGTCTTGGCCCTTTCTATTTTTAGAATTTACAATAAATCGCGATAAACTCACTAAGTCCGATGAAGCCCCATTAAGGCCTACAACAACTTTCGTCTCAGGTGCGTCCGGAACGTGTACAGGCACACCTAATTCGCCACCAATACGCTCTGCCAGGCCAGATAATTGCGCTGTACCACCAGTGAGGTAGATTCCATATTGCATAATATCGGCTACAATTTCAGGTTCAGCGGAACGAATCATTTGTTTTAATTCATCCAAAAGGCCTCCGATACAGTCATTAACAACTTGGTATACTTCAGACTGATGAATGACACAACGTCTACCTAAACCATTCATCATATCACGGCCTTGAAAGGCATATTCCGCATCTTCTAGTGGTGCCACAGCAGTACCTACAGTATGTTTAATATCCTCTATAATTTCATCAGAAACGATAACACCAAAACACTCGCGTACATAGCGTAGCAATGCATTGTTAATATCTGAACCACCAAAGCGTATAGTTTTGCTATCTACAATACCGCCCAATGAAACAATACCCATATCTACGGTACCACCACCAATATCAATGACCATGGATCCACGAGCTTCAAAGATAGGTGCACCGCAACCAATAGCTGCAGCCACAGGACGTTCAATAAGAAATACTTCGCGGGCTCCCGCCTGAATAACGGCATCCATCATAGCTCTTTGCTCAACATCAGTCATCCCGCACGGAACACCAACAAGAACTCGAGCACGACGCAATGCATTAGATACCTTATTCAGAAAATAGTTAAGCATCGTATGCATAACGCGATAATCCACAATAAAGCCATCTTTCAACGGTGTCAAAGGTCGCCACATATCCGGCATACGCAATACAAGGCGAGCAGCTTCATCGCCAACGGCTACTACTTTTTCTTGTTTCGTATCAGTGGCTATAATAGATGGCTCGCTTATAACGGTTCCTCGCGTCCCTCCCATGAGGCGCGTCTGTATGGACCCAATATCTATACTTACATCTTTTCCTAGAGTAGGTAAAATGGAACTCATAGTAAAATCTCCTTCATTACATCATCATTCCATTTTACCACATATAATACGACTTTTTCTATTAATATCAAGGCTTTTACCATTGTTAAAAGCTCAGAAAATGCATAATTCAAGTACCCTTAAGTCATACATAATTTACACACTCACAAGTGATACATTACAAAGCTACCTATAGGTCGAACAAAATAGAAAAAGCACCCATATCATGATGCATTCTCTATTTACTAGACATAATAAAGAACGCATCATTATGAGTGCTTATTTACTGATACAACAAACTATAAAGCCATTATTATACAGTTTTAAAACTTATCATATAAGGATAACTTAACTGAGTTTACCGATTTCACTAAGGCTAGTGAATTCATTATCACCAATGACGATATGATCTAACACAGGTATCCCCATGAACTGACCTGCACTGACAAACAACTTGGTTAGTCGTATATCTTCATCACTAGGACGACTATCGCCGGATGGATGATTATGTATTAAGATAATGGCCGCCGCATTACAGGCTATGGCCTTCTTAAAAACAGCACGTTGCTCTACGAGACTAGATACTAACCCTCCATTAGAAATATGTTCTAACTGAATCAATTTATTTCGTGACGTCAACATAGCTGCCCATACATGCTCAACCTCTTCGTGACGTAAACGCTCCATTACATATTGGGCTATGACAAAGGGTTGAGAAAAATCTTCGTAAGTTTCCTTAATTTTAAGTTCCCCTAATCGCCGCCCCATCTCAAGAGCTGCACATAAGGTTACCGCTTTATCTGTACCAATACCCTTGATTTTAATAAGCTCTTCAACGGTCATTCGATTTAAACCATATACACCATCATCAAAGGATTGTACGATATCGCTAGCTAAGGAAATGGCCGACTGCCCCTTTACCCCTGTACGCAATAAAATAGCCAATAGCTCCTCCATCGCCATATGGGATGGCCCTAGGGTAAGAAACTTCTCTCGTGGCCGTTGAAATGGCAACATGTCTTTTACACTTACTGTTGGTACTTCCATAGAATCTCTCCATTCAAATAGATAACACCATCTATCGATCAAGCAACCAACACATCTACTCTCTTTATATAATTCTTGCACAGCACAGCACAGCACAGCACAGCACAGCACAGCACAGCACAGCACAGCACAGCACAGCACAGCACAGCACAGCACAGCCAATTATAACACTATCACTATAAAGCGATAGTATTATTTAGCACCTAATGCTTTACATAATTCATCGTATACATGTTCAACAGGTAATCCTACGACGTTGGTATAAGAGCCTTCAATCTTCTCTACCCATAGAGCTCCTTTACCTTGTATACCATAGGCGCCAGCCTTATCCATAGGCTCACCACTACCGATATAGGATTCAATTTCAAAAGGAGCTAACTTTTTAAAATATACCTTTGTTTCATTATGAAAAACTATTTCCTGATTTTTAATGAGTAAGGCTACCCCCGTAACGACAGAATGAACTTGGCCCGATAAACGTTCTAGCATATGACGGGCCTCAGCCGCATCATGAGGTTTGCCTAGCACTTGATTATCTAGCACAACAATCGTATCTGCGCCTAATACAATACTACCTTCAGGGACATCTACAGCAGCGCGAGCTTTACCTAAAGCCTGTGCTTTTACCATTTCAATGGGATCATCATATCCAGCATTAGCCTCTTCATAGGCGCTCGATACAACAATATGATCAATGCCAACTTGAGTTAATAATTCAGTTCTTCGTGGTGATTGGCTCGCCAAATATAATCCAGCCATTTGCACTCCTTTACGGTATAAGAATTTTAGTTAATTTAACTATTTTATTAATAAGACTAACTAACATAGCTCAGAAAATATAGATCACAAAATATAAACCAGAATATTTTTAAACTAAACAGTAATATCTGGGCCATCCTTTTCAGGAGTAGTTAAATTTTTATAGTACTCCTGTACATCTTCTCCGTGTTTTACCGCATCAGCACGCACTGCAGCATAGAATACAATGTCTGCTTGCGGCACACGGATACGCCCTGGTACATGTTCTTCTAAGATTTCAAAGAATTTATCATCTGCTTTCAGTAAAAGGCGACCATTTTGGACCTTATCACCCTTTACAATCGCATACACCAAAGACCATATAGGACGTGGATCAGAAGTAGAACATTTTCTGTATTTATACCGATATTTAATATTCGTCAATAATTCACGTTCAAACTTAAACACCCCATCAATCATATCGTAATCCACTTCAAAATAGCGTTTTCTAAAAACAGAAGATTCTTCAATTACCAACTTTGTGTCTGTCAAAATATAGGTATATCGGCTAACCGCCTGTTTCACAATTACGATGATGGTCATAATTTCAATGAAATATTCGGCTATTAGTACGGTATGTAAATTAATACTACGATATGTAGTGTACCCGACACCGCATAATAATAGAATGACAAAACATAATACTAGCCACTCTGCACTTTTAGCACGTTGAGATTTTTCTTCATATAATACTGTCATGTGTTACCCCTTTAAAAGAACTACTACTTTATAACTATACATTCTATTATAAGGTATTCTAAGTATAAAAACTACAAAAACCCCGCCTATATCTATGATATAGACGGGGTTTTATGACTCTATTAGTCACCTAGTTCAGATACGAACTATATTATTTTTTCAAGGATGCTGTAATACGTTGAGTATCGCGAGCAATCATGATTTCTTCGTTTGTAGGGATTACGAAGATTTTAACTCTGGAGCCTTCAGCACTAATTTCTTGTTCTTTACCGCGGATGTTGTTGCGTTCAGAGTCAATGCGAGTACCCAAGTATTCTAAACCATTGCAGATTGCATCACGGTTACCGATACCGTTTTCACCGATACCAGCTGTGAATACGATAGCATCAACACCACCCATAACTGCTGCGAATGCACCAATTACACGGCGAACTTTGTAATGGAACATGTTCAATGCTAATTGAGCACGTTTGTTACCATTAGCTGCTGCTTCTTCGATAACACGGAAGTCATTAGACACGCCGGAAATACCAAGTACACCAGATTTTTTATTCATAACAGTGTCTACTTCATCGTAGTTCATGCCAGTTTTGTTCATCAAGAATGGAACGATAGCTGGATCAATATCACCAGTACGAGTACCCATGATCAAACCAGACAATGGAGTAAAGCCCATTGTAGTATCGATAGAGCGACCACCTTTAATAGCGGATACGGAAGAACCATTACCTAAGTGACATGTGATGATGCGAAGATCAGACATGTGTTTGCCCATCAATTCAGCGCAACGTTGTGCAACATATTTGTGGGATGTACCATGGAAACCGTAACGACGGATGCCATAATCTTCATAGTATTCGTAAGGAAGCGCATACATGTAAGCTTCTTTAGGCATTGTTTGGTGGAATGCAGTATCGAATACAGCAACTTGTGGTACGTTAGGCATGATAGCTTGGCAAGCTTCGATACCTTGAATGTTTGGTGGGTTATGCAATGGAGCCAATGCGCAGCATTCTTCTAATGCTTCCATAACAGCTGGAGTGATCAATACGGAGTCAGCGAATTTTTCACCGCCATGTACTACACGGTGACCAACAGCGTCGATTTCGTCCATAGACTTAATTACACCATATTCAGCATCAACTAAAATATCAAGTAAAATACGAAGAGCTTCTTTATGATTCAAAATTGGTTCAACGCGTTCTAATTTATCTGCGTTAGGACGTTTATGAGTAAAGATAGCGTCTTGATCACCAATCTTCTCAAAAAGACCTTTTGCCAATTCTGTTTCAGTTGTCATATCAAGTAATTGATATTTCAAGGAAGAACTACCGCAGTTAACTACTAATACATTCATCGATTAACCCTCTTTCTGTTGTGTAACTTGAATCTTGTTTTGAATTTCTTTGCTGATATCAGCACCTACCTGATCCTTTTCAGGATATTGGTAGACTATATTCCACAATACGCCATGATCTAAGAATACGTATTGAGAAAATCTAAATGTTTGTCCTTGAGTTGTATAGGTCACATCAAGCTTTTTAGCAGACGCGCCTTCTAAAGCTACAGACTCTTCTTTGATGGTGCCGCCAATTTTAGTAAACTCAGATTTGCTGCGGTTTACATACTCATCCACTGTTGGCAATGGTTTGTTTTCACCAGCACGCAAAGCCTCAACCTCAATTACCATATGGTCTGTAACAGATCCATAAATATCAATTGGATACCCATCATCAGACATATTTTTTGTACTTTTACCCATTTCATAAGGCAAAGCAATGGTAATTTCAGATTGACCAGCACGGATAACTTGATGGCCAAAACTATATGTATCCATTACATTTGTAGAGCCACATCCCGCCATTGCTAGTAGCGCAGCACCGAGCAGAGCCCCTTGTAATGTACGTTTCCAATTTTGTTTCATCATATACCTCACATCAATTCAGCATTTACAGTTAATTATAGCCTATAGAACAAATAAAATCTACAAAAAACTTTAGTTTTACACACATTTTTTACATCTATTTCTTTACTATACGGCCTCTTAAGTTCAAAATTTATTTACAGTCTTTCTATGCTTTGTTACACTAACACTAATGAAAGGAGTCACTATGAAAACCATCGGTATTATTTGCGAATACAATCCATTTCACAATGGTCATGCACATCAACTACATACATTAGCTACAAAATACCCTGATGTATTGCGCATCTGTATTATGAGTGGCTCCTTTGTACAACGTGGCGAACCAGCTCTTTTCTCAAAATTCGATCGCGCTCGTTGGGCCATTCTTGGCGGTGCAGATGTTGTTATCGAACTCCCTACACTCTATTCCTTAGGCAGCGCGCAACTATTTGGAACTGGCGCCATCCGTATGGTGAAAGCACTCTCTATTGATACCCTCTCCTTTGGTTCTGAAACTACTAATCTAAATACGCTCATAGGTATAGCCAAACGTATGGATTGTGAAAGTACCCAAAATGAGTTACGAAATTATTTAAATGAAGGAATGTCCTATGGAACGGCCTTCCGTAAAGCCTTAGGCTCTGAAATGCTTAGCACACCTAATGCCTTATTAGGGCTAGAATATATACGAGCTGGATTAAAATATCACCCAGATTTAGCGTATATTCCTATTCAGCGTACATCTGATCACCATAACCAAACTATCAATCAAGAGTTGCCATCAGGTACAGCATTGCGGCAACTCATCACAACGGCTACTCCTTTAGATATGTATTCAGCACTTCAAGTTGCTATCCCAACACCGATTCTAGATGATATGACTCATAGAATCACAACTGGTGACTATGTCGATTACAGTCGATACCATGATATGGTTCATATGTTGAGTCGCCGCATTTCGGCAAGTGAATTAGAACGATTCGTCGATTTCACAGAAGGTATCGAGCACTTATGGTTAAAAGCAGCACAACAGCCTACATGGGAAGCTGCTATTAATCAAATAAAATCCAAGCGCTACACCTATGTACGATTACAACGAATGGGTGCCTACCTCACATTAGGAATTACAAAAGACTTGATAAACGTCGCTATGGACGAAGGTCCTCAATACGCTAGATTACTAGCCTTCAATGACAGAGGTCGTCAATGGCTTCGAACTGAACATGATACCCCAGTCATTCAGAAATGGGCTAAAGCATCTACGCAACTTAATAATCTTGGACAAACTATGCATCACATCGATACGCTAGCGACAGATATACAAGCCTTATGTTTCAATAACGAAGCAAAACGTTTAGGCCATGCGGACTATACATATACACCGCAATATATCAAATAAGTAGCTTAACTTTGTCTTATATATTTAGATTTAGTTGTATCTTTAAATTTCTTTCTATAATGTATCTCATATGACCAGACTCGTAGAGCTTAGTTCATATAAATAAATCTAAATATACAATAAAGGGGTTACAATACAGGTTATTCCTGTATTGTAACCCCTTCTTCGCCATCTAAATCAGTTACGGCAACGCGTACACTTTCAAGATGTGACGTAGGAATATTTTTACCTACATAATCTGCACGAATCGGCAATTCACGATGACCACGGTCCACGAGTACTGCTAATTGAATAGATTTAGGTCTACCAGATGTCATCAATGCATTTAAAGCTGCACGAATGGTGCGTCCTGTGTAAAGTACATCATCAACGAGGATAATTGTTTTCTCTGTAGTATCAATCGTACATGGTTCGCCCTCTTTTTGACGAGCATCACGATCATCGCGATACATAGCCACATTAAGAGACTCACATTCAATATGAATCCCTTCAATGCGCTCAATTTCAGCTTGTAAACGTTTTGCTAAAATAACACCACGTCGTTCAATCCCTACAATGAGAGCATTGGATAAGCCTTTATTACGTTCTAGAATTTCATGACTAATACGACGGATAGCACGCATAATAGCATCTTGATCCATCAATAAGCGTTTCTTTTCCATATATACGCCCTTATAGCACAGAGTCTTCTATGCCCTTTCAACAAATATAGTTAGAAGATTATCTAGTAATCTACAAACCAAGTTAGACAGTTTTATTTTCCTATGGATTCGTTTATGTTAGGTTATCTACGTTTATCTTCTCGATATGTCTTGGCAAACTCTAAACATGCTTTGAAGTCATCTGGAAGCGGTGCTTCAAAATGCATAGCTTCACCGGTAATTGGATGTTTTACATCTAAAGATTTAGAATGCAATGCTTGCCCTTCAATAGGGAAATCCATACGACGGTAACCATAGAATGGATCATTAACGACAGGATGTCCAATATGAGCAAAATGAACACGAATTTGATGTGTTCGACCAGTCTCTAAATTACATTCAACCAAGGTTTGATGACCAAATCGTTCAACTACATTAAAGTGAGTGACTGCATCCTTACTATTTTCAAAGACAACTGCCATTTTCATGCGCTCCTTAGGATGTCTCCCAATAGGAGCCTTAATAGTGCCCTTCTCTTCTACAATATTGCCTTGTACTAGTGCTAAATACGTACGTTTAGCAGAATGTTCTTTTACCTGCTCAGCTAAACCTATATGAGCTGCATCATTCTTAGCAGCCATCATAACACCAGATGTATCCTTATCTAAACGGTGAACAATACCAGGTCTAATCTCACCATTAATACCGGACAAATCCTTACAATGATATAACAATGCATTAACAAGTGTGCCAGAATAATTGCCTACTGCAGGGTGAACAACCATGCCACGTGGCTTATTTACGATAATAATATCATGATCTTCGTACAATACATCTAAAGGAATATCTTCGGCCTTTACCTCTACAGATTCAGGCTCTGGTACCTCTACATGAATCACAGTATTTGGTGTAAGTCTAAGATTTGCCTTGCCAACCTTATTACCAACAGTAACATGACCACCTTTTATTAAGCTTTGAATATAGCTACGAGACCCTTCCATTTGCTCTGTTAAAAACACATCAAGTCTCATGCCGTCTTGCTCAGCACTTACAATATATTCGTTCATCCTCTACCTCTCTATGAGTTAAGTATCATATATTAATTAATTATTTGTCATCATATATGAATTATTTATCATCATCTTTTAATGTAAATAAATAGTAGACTACTAAAGCTACGCCTACACAGATACCAATATCAGCAACATTAAAAATAGGCCATATACGGAAATCAAAAAAATCTACCACACCATGAATCATGTAACGATCAATGCCATTACCAATAGCACCAGACACTAATAAAGCAGATCCAATCTGTAAAGTCCACGGACCTTTTGATAAGCGCTTCCAATAATATGCACATGCGCCTAGCAAAATAACCGCTACCAGTAAGAAAAACCATCGCTGATTAGCAAGCATACCAAATGCTGCACCGCGATTAATAATATATGTTAAATGAAATACATTGGGTATAACCACTAAAGACTCACCTAACATAAAATGATTCATAATGTAATATTTAGTCCATTGATCTAAGAGTAACCAAAGAATTAGTATAATATAAAACAAGCTGTACTCCCTTATAATAATATATATCTTAATAGTCCTATTATACTAAGTTAAGCAAATTTAGGCAAAATAAAAAGCCCCTCAATGAGGGGCCGTTTAATTTGTGATTACTCAGCGGAAATTACAGATACTGGGCAAACGGATTCGCAAGAACCGCAATCGATGCAAGTATCGTTGATTTCATATTTAGTTTCGCCTTCAGAAATAGCAGAAACTGGGCAAACAGATGCGCAAGAACCACATTTAATGCAACCATCAGCAATAACTCTCATAATTAGGACCTCCATAAAAATATAGATCAGAACTTTTTATTATCATTTAGAAAGGCACTTGCCTCAACTTATGTTCTCATTATCACACAGTTCTTTTTGAAAGTCAAATGAAAATGATAAAAAACTGTATATATTTTTGCATATTACTTTTTCATTTTTATCATACAAAGCCTATGTTTATAGGTATTTTGATATTACTTTTCATTTAATTAATTGAATATGATATTCAACAAATGAGAATGTTGTAATTATCAATTTTATAAAATCCTAATCATTATAATAGGAATTTAATTATCAATATTTATTATCATAAAAACTATTTTTTTATTACAACAGATTTAACGCTTATCTATATTTTAATCTAACATATAAACTTCACTCTAAAAAAGGCCGAATCATACGATTCGACCTCATTTATATTTATAAAGTAAAGTAATATCTTTACTATTATTCACTATATAACAATAATACTATTTTTTTCTTATAGCACTTAGAAAGATGTTAAGAATGTTAGTGTACCTAAAATAACGCCTGCAAGGTTTGGTACGATTAAAATATAATCACGTTTAGGTGATTTTGTCCAACCATATAATACCCAGATCAAACAGGATACTGCTGCAAATAATGGTTGCCATGGTTGACTAGGTTGACCATGAAGATTAGCAATTATTTGTGGGATATAGGCTAAAAATACAAATACACCAATAAATGCACCAATAGAACCAACTAACATATTAAATCTTTCTTTTGTCATAGATGACCTCCTTATTCAACATTAAGTTATTATATCTTACACAATATACTATATCATATTTTTTTCGATGTAGTCAATTGTGTAAAATTAATCATGCAAATTAGTTTAATTCATATTGCTTTTGATTACACTTATATGTAATCTATATTAAAATCATATAGGCTAAAATCATAAAAAACGAGGCCGAATCTTACGATTCGACCTCGTATGTGCTTTATAGTAGAGTAACCTATCCCCTATTATTTACCAGGGAAGAATGGCCATACCATTGGAATGATAATTAAGCTTACTACGAAGCAAACTAAAATCAATGGAACGCCGGCTTTTACATAGTCTGTAAATTTGTATTGACCAGGGCCAAGTACTAATGTATTTGGAGGTGTACCTACAGGTGTACCGAATGCACAAGATGCAGCAACGCCGATAGCCATCAATACAGCATGAGGGTCAGCGCCCATACCTTGAGCAATGGAGATACCGATAGGAGCCAACAATGCACAAGATGCTGTGTTAGACATAAATTGAGTCATAACACAAGACAATGCGAATAATACTGCTGTTGCAAAGTAAGGGCTAGGGTCAGAACCCATAACACCGATTACTGCATTAGCAATCATTTTACCTGCACCAGATTGGTCAAGTGCAGTTGCTACTGGCATCATACCAGCAAATAAGAAGATTGTTACCCAGTCAATAGATGTGTAAGCTTGTTTTTCGTTCAAGCAACCAGTTAATACGCAAAGCATTGCGCCAATAACTGCAACCATGCTCAATGGTAAGTTGATACCATAACCTTTTAGGAAGTCACCTAAAATCATAGCAATGATTACACCTAAAAGAATAAGACCAGAGTATAATTGTTTCTTAGGATCGTTAGAAATATCTTCAGCAGCTACTTCTTGTTCAACGTCGCCAGCATCTTGAATTTCATGTTTAGGCAATAAATGTTTACCAATAAGCATCATGAATGCGATTGTGGCGATAGTCAAAGGAATACCGATCCAAGCAAATTCGAAGAAACCAAATGGTTGTTCACCAAATTTAGTTAATGTACCACTTACAATAATGTTTGGAGGTGTACCAACCATTGTAATGATACCACCAATACCTGCAGCGAATGCTAAAGGCATCAATTGGCGAGATGCAGGAATCTTAGCAACAGCACAGATACCAACAACTACAGGAAGTAAAGCAGCTGTAGTACCAGTGTTAGATAAGAATGCGGACATAGTTGCTGTAACAACCATGATTGCTAGCATTAAGCCATTTTCGCTAGTACCAGCATGAGATACTACTGTTTCCCCAATTTTTTGAGCCAAACCAGTGTAGAACAATGCTGCACCAACAACGAACATGCCAGCAAACAACACAACTGTACTATCAGATAAACCAGAGAATACAACCTTAGGAGTAATAATACCCATAAGGCCAAGTGTAATAGCGCCGCCTAAAGAAGTAATAGCTAAAGGAATAATTTCCGTAACAAATAAAACAGCCATGACTGCGAGGACGATTAAGGTTTGTTCTGCAGTACCCATACATCATCATCTCCCTTCAGAGAAATGCACTGATATAGTTATAAGAGGTATAAAATATAACCTACGATACCAATGGCGGAAGCCATCAAAAAAGTAATCCCATATCCCTCTCTTGTTTTAGGATACCCAAAGAATAAGGTTTCACCTAAAAATCCTCGGCGATTAAACCAAGTATATTTAGTTCTACGTTGAAACCATTTAGCTTTGCCTTCAACACCGATAATCAGTGCCGTAATAAAAAATACAATAAATGCCCAGATAAAACAAATCAGTATTTTTAATTCTACAGATAACAAGTGACCACCTCTACTAAATTTAAAGCACTAGAAGGTTATTGTGTGAATGCTTGTATCACCTAATGACCAATCTGAAAAGCATTTATTGCAAATATACCCTATTTATGCATGAATACATAGATTTGAAGGGTTTTTATATTCACCAATAGGTGTACCTAATTAGGCACACCTTGGTGAATAATTATTAAATTACTAGTGGCTGGACAACATAGCAAGCATTGTACCTGCTGCTACTGCTGTACCGATAACGCCAGCTACGTTTGGACCCATAGCATGCATGAGCAAGAAGTTAGCTGGGTTAGCTTTCGCACCTACAACTTGAGATACGCGAGCCGCCATTGGAACCGCGGATACACCAGCAGAACCAATAAGTGGATTTGTTTTACCACCATCTACTAAGCTCATCAATTTACCGAATAATACGCCACCAGCAGTACCACCGATGAATGCAACCAAACCTAAGCAAATGATAAGGAGTGTTTGCACGCTTAAGAAGTGTTCCGCACTCATTGTTAAACCAGTACCAGTTGCTAAGAAGATAGTAACAGTATTGATCAACGCATTTTGAGATGTATCGGACAAACGATCAGTTACTCCAGATTCACGGAACAAGTTACCTAACATCAACATACCTAAAAGGGATGTAATGGAAGGAAGCAATAAGGAAATGAAGATCGTAGAAATAATTGGGAATACGATTTTTTCAAAACGTGTAACTTCACGCAATTGTTCCATAACAATTTCGCGTTCTTTTTGCGTAGTGAATAATTTCATTACAGGTGGTTGAATCAACGGTACCAAGGACATATAGGAATATGCGGCAACCGCGATAGCACCTAATAAATGAGGAGCTAGCTTAGTAGCTAAGTAAATGGATGTAGGGCCGTCAGCACCACCGATGATACCGATAGCAGCTGCTTCTTGAGCTGTGAAGCCAAGCATCATTGCGCCACCTAAAGCAACGAATACGCCGATTTGAGCAGCAGCACCTAAAAGCAATGTTTTAGGATTAGCAATGAGTGGACCAAAGTCAGTCATTGCACCTACACCAAGGAAAATTAAAGGTGGGAAGATTTCTTGGGAGATACCTGCGCTAATAAGTGCCATAACGCCTTCTTCGAAACCATTACGAGGAATATTAGCAAGTACACAACCAAACGCAATCGGACCCAACAATAAAGGTTCAAACTCTTTAGCAAATGCCAAGTACAATAGGATCAAACCTACAAGAATCATAATAGCATTGCCTGTTGTAAATGCGAGGAACCCGCTATCTGTAATAACGGATTGAATCGCAACAGCAAAAGCCTCCATATGCGTTCCCCTTTCACAAATATAAAATTGTTATATGACGCGGCTCAGCCGCGCCACACACAACTTGGTATTAACCAAGAACAACCATGTCGTCGCCAGTGGATACAGTTTGGTTAGCTGCTACGCGAACTTCAGAAACTACAGCATCATGAGGAGCTGCGATTTCGTTTTGCATTTTCATAGCTTCAAGGATCAACAAAGTTTCGCCTTTTTTAACTGCTTGACCAGCGGATACTGCTACAGATAAGATTTTACCAGGCATTGGAGCTTTTACAGTTTCAGCACCTGCTGGAACTGGAGCTGCTGCTGCAGCTGGAGCTGGAGCTGGTGCAGGAGCTGCTTTAGGAGCTGCTGCTGGAGCTGCTTTAGGAGCTGCTGCAGGAGCTGCACCTTTTACTTCATTAACTTCTACATCATATGCTGTGCCGTTTACTGTAATGTTGAATTTTTTCATTTTAAATTCCTCCAAAATGTGTAGTGTCTACACAATACTTATAAATTTTCTTTACACATATAAATTGGATAATCTATTAGATTATCTAACTGCCAATAATCTTATCGATTACCGCGCAAACGTCCTTCCATTTTCCAATTATAGCTTACGATTGGACGGATATGCGCGATTTGATCAGCGGAATAACCCATTGCCGCTAATGCACCAACGATTACTGCTACTACATCTTGAGATGGAGCTTTACCGTTAGTTGTTGTAGCATTGCTCATTACAAATGCCTCCTAAAATATTATTAACCTCTACCGCTTAAACGACCTTCCAAGCGCCATTTAGCACTGGTTGCTGTAGGTCGAATAGATGCAATTTGTTCAGATGAATACCCCATCGCCACAATGGCACCTACGATAGCTGCTACTACTTCACCTTCATTTTGAGCAGATGCATTTGGTACAGCCACCGGTGTAGCTGCGGGAGCCGCAACAGGTGCACTTGGTGGTACGTCTTTTTTCTTCTTAGTAGGGTCAATCAAATGAACGATTGACATCAAAATACCTAAAAGAATCAACACAACGAATACAACTGTCATATTAATGGCCATGATTAACCAAGGATTGGTAGTAACTGCTTGTCCTTCCATAATCATTCCCCTTTCTAAAAAAGTAGTAAAGAAAGGTATCTCCCAAATTCGATGATCTTGTTATCGAATCGAATTATAATGGAATATTACCATGTTTCTTTGGAGCACGGTTTTCGCGTTTGCTTGCAAGCATAGCCAAAGCGTTGATAACTGCTGGACGAGTTTGTTTTGGTTCGATTACAACATCTACGAAGCCACGTTCTGCAGCTTTGTATGGAGTTGCGAACTCTTCTACGTATTTAGCTGTTTTAGCGTCTTTGTCTTCATCTTTCTTGAAGATAATGTTAGCTGCACCAGCAGGACCCATTACAGCGATTTCGGATGTAGGCCAAGCGTATACTTGGTCAGCGCCCAAATCTTGGGAACACATAGCGAGGTAAGAACCGCCGTATGCTTTACGAGTGATAACAGTAATTTTTGGTACTGTAGCTTCAGAGTAAGCATACAACATTTTAGCACCATGACGAATGATACCGCCCCATTCTTGATTTGTGCCAGGCAAGAAACCAGGAACGTCAACGAAGTTAACGATTGGAATATTGAAAGCATCACAGAAACGGATGAAACGGGAAGATTTGTCGGATGCATTGATGTCCAAGCAACCAGCCATTACTTTTGGTTGGTTAGCAATGATACCAACGGATTGACCGTCAAAACGTGCGAAACAAGTGATAATGTTTGTAGCATAGAATGGTTGTACTTCATAGTATTCGCCATTATCTACAGTAGCTGCGATAACATCTTTCATGTCGTATGGCATGTTACTGTTATCAGGCAACAAGCTGTTCAAGCCTTCGTCTTCGCGAGTTGGATCATCGCCAGTGTCTACTAATGGAGCATCTTCCATGTTATTGGATGGCAAGAAGCCTAATAAGTAGCGAATTTGAGCGATGCAATCATCTTCGTCTTCAGCTGCAAAGTGAGCAACACCAGATACGGAGTTGTGAGCCATTGCACCACCAAGGTCTTCAGCTGTTACTTCTTCACCAGTTACAGATTTGATAACTGCAGGACCAGTGATGAACATTTGAGATGTGTGTTTAACCATGTAGATGAAGTCAGTTAATGCTGGAGAATATACAGCACCGCCTGCGCATGGGCCCATGATTACGGAAATTTGTGGAATAACGCCAGATGCATTTGTATTTTCAAAGAAAATTTTACCGTAACCAGCAAGAGCATCTACAGCTTCTTGAATACGAGCACCGCCGGAATCATTGATACCAATGATAGGAGCACCCATTTTCATTGCTAAACGTTGTACTTTAACGATTTTAGCAGCATGCATTTCACCAAGGGAACCACCTTCTACAGTGAAATCTTGTGCGAATGCATATACTAAACGACCGTCAATAGTACCATAACCAGTTACTACACCTTCGCCTGGTAATTCTTTCTTGTCTTGACCGAAGTTAACACAACGATGTTTAACAAATTGATCAAGTTCAACGAAAGAGTTATCATCGAACAATTTAGCCAAACGTTCACGAGCAGTCATTTTGCCTTGAGCATGTTGTTTCTCAACGCGTTTTTCACCGCCACCAGCTTTAACTTTAGCTAGTTTTTCGTGCAATAACTCGATTTTTTCTTGCACTGTTGCCATTATAGCACCTCCAAATAAAACTTGTTACAGTATCATTTTATTTCATTAATAATTAAAGTTCAAGCATGCATACATATTTAATATATAACTCATGATTATATGAATATGTATATCTATTACTCATACATAATGATGTGAATTGGATACTGTATTATTTCATACGTTGACATAATTCAAGCAATACGCCGCCTGTTGCTTTTGGATGTAAGAAAGCAATGGAGGAACCGCCTGCACCGTAACGAGGTTTTTCGTCAATCATACGAACACCTTTAGCCATCAAATCAGCAATAGCATTTTCAATATTATCAACGCGCAATGCAACGTGTTGGATACCATCACGACCGCCATTTTTTTCGATGAATTTACCGATAGGGCCATCTGGAGTTGTAGTTTCTAAGAATTCAAGTTCAGCATCGCCACATGGGAAGAAGGATACTTTTACTTTTTGTTCTTCAACCACTTCATCTTCTGGAAGATGTTCAATACCCAATGCATTTTTATAGAATTCTTTAGTTGCTGCTAAATCATTAACGCCAATACCGATGTGATCCACTTGTAATACTTTAAAAGCCATTTCGATTATCTCCTTTTCAAGGCTAAATCTCTAATGCTATGTAGTCGCCGTCTACTTTAGCACGCTTGTCATTACGCCGTTAACAACTGTGTATGGATCGCTTTCGCGTTCATTAACAGCTGCCACTTGGCTATTAAATTCGTCGCTTGTAACGATTTTATCAGCTACATAACGACCAATTTGTTCATTAATCATTGCGATGATTTCATCACGAGTACGTTCTGCCCGACGAGATTCCAATTCACCAGAATCTTCAAGATACTCAAAATGTTCATCTAAAGCGTCGATAAGTTCATCTACGCCTTGGTCTTTACTAGCAATTGTGCGCTTAATTGGTGGGCGCCATTTTACTTCACGAGAGTCTAGGTCAAGCATCATTTCAATTTCTACATTCAAACGATCACAACCATCTCGGTCAGCTTTATTGATAGCAAATACATCGCCAATTTCAAGAATACCTGCCTTGATAGCTTGGATATCATCACCAAGACCAGGAACAAGTACAACCAATGTAGTATCAGCATTTTTAACGATATCTACTTCGGATTGACCTACACCTACTGTTTCAATGATTACTAAATCCATGCCAAAGGCATCCATGAGTTTTACAACGTCTGCAGTCTTTTTGGATAAACCACCAAGACTACCACGCGTGCCCATGCTTCGAATAAATACATTTTCATTTAATGTCAAATCATTCATTCGAATACGGTCCCCCAAGATAGCACCACCAGAGAATGGGCTTGTTGGGTCGATGGCAACGATGCCGATTTTTTTACCTTGATCTAGATAATGTTTAACAACTTTATCAGTCAAAGTACTTTTACCAGCACCAGGGGCCCCAGTAATACCGAGAATACGTGCATTCCCTGTTTTAGGGTAAATAGCCTTCATAATATCAATGGCATTTTCATACTCGTTTTCTACAGCTGTTATGGACCGTGCTAAGGCTAGTCGGGAACCTTCAAAAAGTTCTTTAACTAAATCCACTCGCCTCACCACCTAACTTAAAATATGGGAATAGAGGGGAGTCAACTATTCAGTTGAACCCCTCTCTTGCCCAATTAATTATTTAACGTTTTCGTTGATGAATTTAACGATATCGCCAGTTGGTGTACCAGGTGTGAATACTGCTGCTACGCCAGCTTTTTTCAAGCCAGGGATATCAGCGTCAGGAATAACACCACCACCGATTACTAGTACATCGCCCATACCTTTTTCTTTCAAAAGTTCAACAATTTTAGGGAACAATGTGTTATGAGCACCGGAAAGAAGGGATAATGCAACTACATTAACGTCTTCAGAAAGAGCTGCTTCTACGATTTGTTCTGGAGTTTGACGAAGACCAGTGTAGATTACTTCGAAACCAGCATCGCGAAGTGCGCGTGCTACTACTTTTGCACCACGGTCATGACCATCAAGACCTGGTTTTGCTACGATTACTCTAATACGTTTTTCTGCCATGATTAATTACCTCCGAAATTAGCCGATATTATAATGTGGAATGAGCTTCGTATTCACCGAATACTTCGCGCAATACATTACAAATTTCACCCAAAGTAGCATATGTTTTAACTGCATCAAGAATTAATGGCATCAAGTTAACGTTTTCATCAGCTGCACCAGCTTTAAGAGCTGCTAATGCTTTATCAACTGCTGCTTGATCGCGGTTAGCGCGAACTGCTTGAGTTTTCTTGGATTGGTTAACACCAACGGAAGCATCTACGCGAAGTAAGTCTTTTGGAGCTTCTTCTTCAACTTGGAATTTGTTTACGCCAACGATTGTGCGCAAGCCAGATTCAACTTCCATTTGCCATTTGTAAGCGGATTCTTGAATTTCTTTTTGGATGTAGCCTTTTTCGATTGCTACTACAGCGCCGCCCATTTCATCAATTTTCTTGATGTATGCCATAGCTTCGTCATAGATAGCGTTAGTCATAGCTTCTACATAGTAGGAACCGCCCAATGGGTCAACTACGTCAGCCAAACCAGATTCGTAAGCCACGATTTGTTGTGTACGAAGAGCTACTTGTACAGATGCTTCTGTAGGAAGAGCCAACGCTTCGTCACGGGAGTTTGTATGTAAGGATTGAGTACCGCCCATTACAGCAGCTGCAGTTTGAAGAGCAACACGAACGATGTTGTTATCAACTTGTTGTGCAGTCAACATGGAACCAGCTGTTTGAGTATGTACACGAAGCATCATGGATTTTGGTTTTTTAGCACCAAAACGTTCTTTCATGATTGTTGCCCATAAACGGCGGGATGCACGGAATTTAGCAACTTCTTCAAGTACGTTGTTATGAGCATTCCAGAAGAAGGAAAGACGACCAGCAAATGTATCAACATCAAGACCAGCTTTCAAAGCTGCTTCTACGTATGCGATACCATCAGCAATTGTGAATGCGATTTCTTGAGCTGCTGTGGAACCTGCTTCACGGATATGGTAACCGGAGATGGAGATTGTGTTCCATTTTGGAACATTTTGAGAACAATATTCGAAGATATTAGTAATCAAACGCATGGATGGTTTTGGTGGGAAAATGTAAGTACCACGAGCTGCGTATTCTTTCAAAATATCATTTTGAATTGTACCTTTCAATTCTGTGGAAGGTACGCCTTGTTTTTCAGCTACTGCGATGTACATTGCCAACAAAACGGATGCTGGAGCGTTGATTGTCATGGATGTGGATACTTTACCAAGATCGATGCCGTCGAACAAGATTTCCATATCTGCCAAGGAGTCAATCGCTACACCTACTTTACCAACTTCGCCTTCTGCAACTGCATCGTCGGAGTCATAACCAATTTGTGTAGGTAAGTCGAATGCACAGGAAAGACCAGTTGCACCAGACTCGATTAGGTAGCGGTAACGTTTGTTAGATTCTTCTGCTGTAGCGAAGCCTGCATACATACGCATTGTCCAGAAACGACCACGGTACATAGTAGGTTGTACGCCACGAGTGTAAGGGAATTCGCCAGGCATACCCAAATCACGTTCATAGTCAAAACCTTCGATATCAACTGGTGTATATACACGGTTGTATTTTAAATTTTGACGTTCTGGAGTTTTTGCACTTTTTTCGTCACAAAGTTTGTTATACTCAGCAATTTGGGCTTTTAAGTTTTCGTAAGCCATGTTTTCATCATCCTCCTAAAAAAACAGGTTATTTTTTCATGCTTCCAGTTTCTGTGAAGCGTTTATGCCAAGAAAGAGCTTCATCAAGCAACATAGGTGTATGGGCATTCTTTGTTGCAGCTAATGCTTTTTCTAGGTATTCAGTTAACATAGGTTTGTAGTCTGGGTGAGCACATTTTTCAATGATCAAACGAGCTCTTTCCACTGGGCTCAAACCACGGCAGTCAGCAACACCTTGTTCTGTACAGAAAATCATAGTGTCATGTTCTGGGTGATCCACATGAGATACATATGGAACGATAGAACTGATGTCGCCATTTTTAGCAACGGAGTTAGTGCAGAAAATAGTGAGATAAGCACTACGTGCAAAGTCACCAGAACCACCAACACCATTCATCATTTTGCTACCCATAATATGAGTAGAGTTTACATTGCCAAAAATATCAAATTCGATAGCGGTATTCATGGCAATGACACCAATACGGCGAGCAATACCAGGGTTGTTGGAAATTTCTTGTGGGCGAAGAATGATTTTTTTACGATATTCATCAATATTCGCATAGAAACGTTTCAACCCATCTGGAGAAGGACTTAATGCAGTACCAGAACATACAGTTACTTTACCAGCATCGATCAAGTCGAACATACCATCTTGGATTACTTCTGTATAGATGGACAAATCTGTGAATGGGCCTTTAGCAAGACCACTGATTACAGCATTCGCCACGGAACCTACACCAGATTGTAATGGAAGCAAGTTTTTAGGTAAACGACCTTCTGCAATTTCTTGTTCGAAGAATTTGATAAGGTGTTGACTCATTGCTTTTGCATCATCATCGATAGGTGCCAAAGGTCTTGTTGTATCAGGAACATCACAAGGTACAACTGCAACAATTTTACTTGGGTCACAAGGAATTGCTTCAGTACCAATACGATCACCAGGTGTTTCCAATGGAATTGGTTTACGATGTGGTGGATCGAGTGGTTCATAGATATCATGCATACCTACCAAGGAAAGTGGTTGGGATACGTTTACTTCTACGATAACCTTTTTAGCTTGACTAACAAATGTTGGAGAGTTACCAACAGATGTTGTAGGTACTAAAGAGCCATCTTCGTTGATTTGACAAACTTCTACGATAGCTACGTCTAAATCGCCAAAGAAGCCATAGCGAACATTTTGTGCCATTGTGCTTAAATGCATATCAATGTATTTAACAGCACCGCTATTTAAGGCTTTACGTGTATCCCCATTTGTTTGATATGGGAAACGACGATTGATACCGTTAGCACGAGTTAACGCGCCATCAGCTTCATCACCTACGGAAGCACCTGTCCACAAATCAATTTTGAATGGTTCTTTTTCCATTCTTTCTGCCAATGCCAATGGCACTGCTTTTGCATAACCAGATGGAGTAAAGCCGGAAATACCAACTTTATCGTTAGGGTTAATCAAAAGAGCTGCATCATAAGCAGTGACAATTTTACCTTGGAGGGCCGCACATTTAACGCGGTCTTTGATGTCTATCACCATTACCATCTCCTTTAAGAGTAACATTGTATAAACGACAGTTTGATCTCTTGGTCGTTCCTTAAACCGACTTCATCGTAGTCCACATCCAACGTATTGTCAACTTATATGACTAAAATGTATTTTTCATCACACTTTATGGGTGCATTATGATTAAAATGCATAGATTTTCATATATTCACATAAGTTTTATTCACATCGCTATAACTCACAGGAATTATCGATTTATGGCATATATTGATGTTTTTCAATTAAATCGAACTCTCTCTATACAATATATAGACCCTTTTCAATATAAAACAACATCTCATACACAAGAACTAGACCATACACCTCCCTATAAAGATACAAAGATATACAAAAAACCGGCTTTCAAATGCCAACGATAATGTTCAATTATGTCTAACATTAGAAAACCGGTTATACTACTTAATACGTACCTACCCAAGGTATGTATTAATTATACCATATTATGAAATTATATATCTACCATAAAACATGCTAATTATACAAGATATGACAATTATGCAGATTTATCAGCAGACAGTTGAACTTTTACAAAGGCCCCTACCCAGCCAAACAATTGCCAAAATACAATAGTCACTTGATGACTGTATAGCTCAAAATCAGATAAACCACTAAATAAAACACCTATAGCCAAAGCACCTACACCTATTTGTGCAGCTTGACGGAATATATCGCCTTTAAGTCTTATAGATGTAATAACATGACCTACGATAACTGCTAGGAATGATAGCAATCCTGGAATACCTGTTTCAGCTAACATATTAAGATATAAATTATGAGCATGATACATCAAGATGTGAGGTCCTTGAATATAATAGTTATAATCTGGATATACTAAATAAAATGTATTCCACCCAATACCAAAGATAGGATTTTCACGTACGATATACATGGTACTATCCCATAAAGCCCATCGAAGATCAGCTGACGTATCATGACCTTGGAATATGGACCATAGTCTCGAGGCGATTTCACCATCATAAAAGTACAAGATAATTGGCACTACTAATAGGGATAAGAATAATCTTCTTTCTACAAAGATAGCCCAGTAGAGGATCATGGCCGCAAAGCTAATCCAAATGCCTCTAGAATAGGTTAATAGCATCGTTAAGAACAATATAATCCCTATAACGAGCATCGTAACAACTTCGCGGGTACGATTTTCTTTCATATATACCAAGATATAACTGATACATACGCTGAGTACCATCAATAGATAAGCGCCCAATAAATTAGGGTTTTGTAATGTAGATGACATACGTCGCATCAATTTTGGGAACTGTGCTGCATCTACCCACTCTTTTATATGAATATTAGGAACAAATACATATTGATAAGCTCCTATGATACACACTAGTACAGCAGTACCTAATAGAGCACGAAGAAAATAATTCCACTGTTTAGGTGTTTGAATGTATGTGCGAACTAGATAATACATGCCTCCGCTGGCTACGATTTGATAAAACCAACTTTGAATTGACCAATCCCAATTTTCTGATACTAGTGCAGATATGCCAGTCCATACCACAAATATCATAACAGACCAGGATAAATAGCCCGTTGGTAAGCTCAGTGATTTACTAGATATCAAATCATATAAAGCAAGCCCTATCGCTAGCCACAGAAGTACATCCCCCACCATAGGTTGTAATGGCATAGCAACTACAACACCATAAATTAATCGTTCAATATAGAACGTAATTCTCTTCTGATTAGGAATAAGTGAGAGTTCCATAGGCTCACCTTAGTGACTCATCTCATGGTTAAACCACTGACGAGCATCTCCTAAAATATATAAAGAACCACAAACAGCGATAATATCACCATTCTTTGTATGTTTATAGGCTAAAGCCAATGCATCTTCAACAGAATCAGCCGTTTGAGCTACAGCTTTTGGAACAATGTGACGTATTTTTTCAACTAAAACCTCTGGCACTTCTGTTCTATCTGTAGGTGCAGGTACTACAAGTACCGTATCCCCTGCCTTAACGACTTCACGAATAATAGCATCTTGATTTTTATCTTTAAGAATTGCCATCACAATCGTTTTTGGGGCGTCCTTAAATAGTTCAGCATAGGTCATACTGAAGGATTCTGCGCCAGCCGCATTATGCGCGCCGTCAAAGATAAAGGTGCGATCTAAGCCGCGTTTAACTTCAAAACGCCCTGCCCACGTAGTACGGGCAAATCCTTCACGCATCGTTTCTTCACTGATGCTCTTATCTTCTTTCATCAATAAACGTACAGCCATCAATGCACATGCGAGGTTTACAGATTGATGAATACCTGCCATTGTCGTAAAGAGCATCGCAGGAGCGGCATCATTAGTACTCACAGTAATCATTTGACCACCTGTTACAGCACTACGGCTATCGATACCAAAATCTTTATTGAAAGCATATACTTTAGCATGCTTCTCTTTAGCCACATCTTCAATAATACGAAGAGGCGCATCCTGTGCTGCTGTTACAACAGGGACTTTGGATTTAATAATCCCTGCCTTGTGACGTGCAATTTCCTCAACAGTATCACCACAGTAGGCTTGATGATCGATTGTCACATTTGTAATAACAGATACTTTTGGAGTCACAATATTTGTGGAATCTAGAAGTCCACCTAAGCCAACTTCTACCACTGCATAGTCTACAGCTTGATCTTTGAAAAACAAAAAGGCTGCAGCCGTCAAAATTTCAAATTGCGTTGGCGCTTCTATGCCGTTACTAATGATAGTATCAACGGCCACTTTTACACGGCTAATTAGATTACCGAAGGCTTCCTCCGTAATATTTCCATCATTGATTTGAATTCGCTCCGTATAGGATTGAAGGTGAGGCGATGTAAATCGCCCCACCCGTAATCCACTTGTAAACAGTGCGTAGGAAATATATGAGGTAACCGAGCCCTTACCATTCGTCCCTGTAACATGAACAATTTTATAGTCCTCTTGTGGATTCCCTAAGGCTTCCATAAGGGCTGTTATTCGTTCAAGGCCAGGCTTAATACCGAATGAAGATGCCTGTTCTAAATAGGCTAAGGCCTCTTGATATGTCATATAAACCTCCTATTATAAGGTTTCAAGGAACGCTTCACGTTCCAATAACGCTTGTTGTTTTTGTTTATATTCTTCTAACTTTTCTTTTTCTTTTGCTACTACAGCTTCAGGAGCTTTTGCTAGGAAGCCTTGGTTAGACAATTTGCCTTCCAAACGAGAAATTTCTTTTTCCATTTGGATTTTTTCCTTTGCAATACGCTCTCTTTCTTTTTCGCCATCGATTAAGTCTTTAAGCAAGAGATATACTTCCATACCATTTACAACTGTAACAGTTGCATTTTCTGGTTTTGGATCATCAGAACCAAGAATAGTCACCTTCTCAGCCCAAGCTAATGTTACAAAGTAATCGCTATGATCTGCTACAGTTTGAGCTAATGCTTCATCTGTTGGTGCAACGATAACCTCAGCTTTTTTACCTAAAGGCACATTCATTTCAGCACGCATGTTACGAATACCTTTGATGGCATCCATCATAACTTCCATTTGACGTGCTGCACCTTCAAGATTATCAAACTTCAATGCTTCTGGCCATTTCGTAACAACGATGCTATCCCCTTCATGAGGCAAGTGTTGCCAAATGTGTTCTGTTACGAACGGCATGAATGGATGTAATAATTCAAGCATGTGACGCAAGATTGTTACAAGTAAGTATTGAACTGTACGACGATCGCGTTCATTACCATCGTTATATAAACGAGGTTTAGCTAACTCAATATACCAGTCACAGTATGTATTCCAAATGAAGTCATATACGGAGCTTGCTGCTTCACCAAGTTCGAATTTATCTAGGTTAGAAGTTACACTTTGTACTGTTTCATTGTACTTTTGAACAATCCATTGGTCTGCTAATGTCAAATCATCTGCTGTTGGAACAAAGCTTTCATCATAATTTGTAAGATTCATCAATACAAATTTGGATGCATTCCAAATCTTATTAGCAAAGTTACGATTTGCTTCAACCCGTTCCATATAGAAGCGCATATCGTTACCAGGTGTATTACCAGTTACGAGAGTAAAACGCAATGCATCAGCACCATATTGGTCGATAACTTCAAGAGGGTTAATACCATTGCCCAAGGATTTACTCATTTTACGACCTTGGCTATCGCGCACAAGACCATGAATAAATACATGTTTAAATGGAATTTCATGTTCAAACTCAAGAGCCATGAAGATCATACGAGCAACCCAGAAGAAGATGATATCGTAACCAGTTACAAGAACACTTGTTGGATACCATTGTTTAAGTTCTGGTGTTTGCTCAGGCCACCCCATCGTAGCAAATGGCCACAAACCAGAGCTGAACCATGTATCAAGAACGTCTGGATCTTGTGTTACATGGCCGTGACAATGAGGACATTCAATGATATCTTCACGACTAACAATTGTTTCACCGCAGTCATCACAGTACCATGCAGGAATACGATGGCCCCACCACAATTGACGGGAAATTGTCCAGTCGCGGATGTTTTCAAGCCAGTTTACATAAGTTTTTGTAAAACGTTCAGGAACGAACTCTACTTCGTGGTCTTTAACAACCTTGAGAGCTGGCTCTGCTAATGGTTTCATATCTACGAACCATTGTTTAGATACCATTGGCTCGATAATTGTATTACAACGAGAGCAATGACCTACTGCATGGTCATGATCATCGATTTTTTCAAGTAAGCCTAATTCTTTGAGTTCTGCTACTACTTGTTTACGAGCTTCTTCACGAGTCATGCCATTGAACTTGCCAGCACCTTCATTCATTGTCGCATCATTGTTCATAACAACGATGGATTCCAAATTATGACGTTGGCCCATTTCAAAGTCATTAGGGTCATGAGCAGGCGTAATTTTTACGCAGCCTGTACCGAAGCTAGCATCTACATAGTCATCGGCAATTACAGGAATTTCGCGATTAACAAATGGTAAAATCAATGTTTTGCCGATGAGATCTTTATAGCGATCATCATCAGGATTTACTGCTACAGCTACGTCACCAAACATTGTTTCTGGACGAGTTGTAGCAACAATTACAAAGCGATTTTCTTCACCTTTTACAGGATATTTAATATGCCATAAGTGGCCATGTTCATCTTCATGTTCAACTTCAACATCAGATAAAGCAGTGGCACAGCGAGGGCACCAGTTGATAATGCGTTCACCGCGATAGATTAATCCTTTTTCATAAAGGCTTACGAATACTTCACGCACTGCATGATAGTATCCTTCATCCAATGTAAAACGTTCGCGAGACCAGTCACAAGATGCGCCTAGACTACGGATTTGTTTTACGATAGTATCACCGTATTCTTTTTTCCATTCCCATACGCGTTCTACAAATTTTTCACGGCCTAAATCATAGCGAGATTTCCCCTCATCTTTAGCGAGCATTTCTTCTACCTTGATTTGTGTAGCAATACCAGCATGGTCAGTACCAGGCATCCACAACACATTGTAGCCTTGCATGCGTTTGAAACGGATAAGAATATCTTGCAATGTATTATCTAAAGCATGGCCCATGTGCAACATACCAGTTACATTAGGAGGCGGCAACACGATACTAAATGGTTCTTTATTTGTGTCTACTTCTTCGTGAAAGTATCCTTGGTTTTCCCAATATGAATACCATTTCCCTTCTATTTCACCGGGGTTATAAGTGGTTAAATTTTCGTAGGTTTTCATCGTTCCTCCTAAATAAACTCCTTAGCGCTTCATAATCTTAGCCAATACAAATAGGCTCGTTTCATATAGCAATATCATAGGCAATGCAATCATCGTTTGAGAGAACATATCCGGTGTTGGTGAAATGACAGCACCTATGATAAAGGATATAAGAATAAATATCTTTCGCTTCGTTTTTAAAAAACGCGATGTAATTAAGTTGAAATATCCCAAGATGATTAAAATCAACGGCAACTCAAAGATAAATCCAAAGGGTAGTACAAAGGATAATACAAAGTCCATGTACTGACCAATGGAAAATAGCGGTTGTAATTCGTCTGTAGCAAAGCCCATAAAGAACTTAACGGCTGCAGGTAGCACGAGAAAATAAGAAAATACAATACCGATGCCAAATAGTCCTATGGCAACCGGTAAAATCCAGTTAGATAACTGCTTTTCTCGTACAGTAAGGGCTGGCTTAACAAATAGCCAAATCTGATGCAATATAATAGGCGCCCCTATAATAAGACCACCTACTATAGACACCTTCATATATGTAAAGAAGGCTTCAGTTGGTTTCATATAATAGAGCTTACCAGCTGGTTTTAGGAGTATTTCCAATAAAAAGTCTACATAATAATAAGAAATACAAGTTCCTATAACAACTGCAACAGCCATTATAATCAGACGCTTTCGCAATTCAGATAGATGGCCCACAAGGGATAGTTCCCGCGCTTCGTCCATCATTTTCTGTTCCATCTCAGTATAAATAGGTTCATCTTCTGGTTCCTCAGGAACCCGCTGATTTGCCACCTTATACCGCTCTTGCTCAGCCTTTAATTCAGCTTCGCGACGCTTTTGACGAACTACACTATCAAAAGAAGGTTTTTGTATGGGATATTCGAAGTCCGGTTTTGGTTCGAATGGTTCCATATTATACCTTTCTATCAGCTAAATTTTCTACTGCCATCACAAGGAATTCCTTGCCTGGGAAATCGCGTACAGCATCGAGTGCCGCCAAAGCATCTTTGCAATATTGATCAGCTACAGCTAATGTATTATCAATACCACCTTGACTGATAACATAGTCGATAATAGTCTGCTCATCACCGCCATTATGTAAGGCCTTAATGTCTGCAAGCAATTTATCTTTATTATCATCATTGACGATGCTTAACAACGGATATGTCAATAAACCTTCGCGAAGATCATTCCCCACTGGTTTACCAGTCGTCTCTGTTGTTTCACGATAATCCATAATATCATCAGTAATTTGGAAGGCCATGCCCAACGCATGACCATATTTTTTCAACTCAACGATTTCGGATTCGCTCCAGCCCCCTAATAGGCCACCCAATTCCATACAGCCTTCCATAAAGTCTGCTGTTTTCTTTTGGGTCTTGGTCATATAACGCTCAATACCTTGATCAATGCGATATACATCTTCCATTTGCATGAACTCGCCTTCTACAAGGCAAGTAATAATATGGGAGAAAACCTGCAAATACTTCATATTAGGCATTTCAGACACGATTTGGAATGCTTTAGCAAATAAGTAGTCCCCACTAAGGATAGCTACCTTATTGCCTTTATGCATATGAATCGTTTCTTCACCGCGACGAATCTCAGCTTGATCTAATACATCATCGTGAATCAGTGTCGCTAAATGAAGCATTTCTACAGCTTCAGCAATTCTAATGCGATGACGTTCTACAGATGTGCCTGCATTGGCAATCAATAGACATAGTTGAGCGCGTAAACGCTTGCCACCTGCAGCAGATAATGGTCGAATTAGTGCATTAAAGTCTTCTGCACCTGTATTAAAAGATGATGCAAGAGACTCTTCCACACCCTCTAAATCTAGAGCAATGCGTTCCATAATCTCTAATTCATTGGTTTGACTCATGCTTCATCTCCTACTAGAACTTTATTGATGCGTTGTTGTAAAAGCTCACGGCCTGTATGCTTCAAAGAGCTATACAGAATTGGCGGCGTTGCAGTTGGGTACATTTCCTTAATGATCGCTAAATTAGCAGACTTTTCTTTAGCTGTTAATTTATCGACCTTAGTCACTACGATTTGTAATGGTACACCAGCTTCAACGAGCCAGTCATAAGCGACCTTATCGATAGGCATCTCTGGATGACGACCATCAATTAATAAACATAACAACATCAATCGTTCAGAATGTAAAATATAATCGGCAATAAAGGAAGACCACAAATTGCGGTTTCCTTTATTTGTCTTTGCAAATCCATACCCAGGAAGGTCAACGAGGAACCAATGATAACGGCGCTCCTCTGTTTCAGAAATATCCTCTTTTGACTCCACATCAAAATAGTTTATCGTCTTTGTCTTACCTGGTTGACCACTAACGAGGGCTAACCCACGATAATTACACAACGAGTTAATCAACGAAGATTTGCCCACATTAGAGCGTCCGATGAAAGCAATTTCTACAGTATCCCCTTCAGGATATTGATCCGCCTTCACACAGGAAGTATTATATTTTGCTGCTATAATACGAGGCCCCTTCGGTTCTTTTCGCGTATATTGTGGTTTTGGGCCCATAGGTTTAGTGGATTTTTTCTGTTTTTGCATTACACAAGTGCCTTTGCTAATACTTCATCCATTGTCTTAACTGGCGTAATAATGAGACCTTCTTTTACAATGTCAGGTAATTCTGCAATATCCTTTTCATTGCCTTTAGGAATCAATACTTCTTTAATGCCATTAGACAAGGCTGCTAATAACTTTTCTTTTAAACCGCCGATTGGTAATACACGGCCACGCAATGTAATTTCACCAGTCATAGCAATATCAGAACGAACCTTGCGGTTTGTTAAGATAGATACCATAGCCAATGTCATTGTAATACCTGCAGAAGGGCCATCTTTTGGTGTCGCCCCTTCTGGCAAGTGCACATGAATATCGAGTTTCTTATAGAAATCATCTTCAATTTTCAAGGCTTTAGCATTGTGGCGAATATAGCTCATCGCTGCTTGACCAGACTCTTGCATAACCTTGCCTAGGCTACCTGTTAATGCAAGTTTACCTGTACCATTCATCGTTGTTGCTTCGCATGGCAATACTACGCCACCTACAGAAGTCCACGCTAAACCATTTACATAGCCAATTTGCGGTTTCTTTTCACGCTCTTGGTCAACAAAGATTGGAGCACCCAAGAATTCGTGAAGATTTTTTGTCGTTACTTTCGGTGCATCTCCACCTTCTTCAACGACTTTATAAGCAATTTTACGACAAATCTTAGCAATCGTTTTTTCTAAGGTACGAACACCCGCTTCACGAGTATATTCGGAAACTACCTTTTTCAACACTGCATCAGATAATTTAACCTTGTAATCTTCAAGGCCATTTTTCTTGATTTGTTTAGGTACTAAATAGCGCTTAGCAATCTCTAACTTCTCTTGTTCCATATAGCTAGATAATTCAATGATTTCCATTCGATCTAACAATGGACCAGGAATATTGGATGCAACGTTAGCCGTTGTAATCCAGAATACTTCAGAGAAATCGAATGGCACTTCGATAAAGTGATCGCTAAATGTACTATTTTGTTCTGGATCCAATACCTCTAATAATGCAGAGGATGGATCACCTTTATAGTCAGATGCTAATTTATCAATTTCATCCAGCAAGAATACAGGGTTCTTAGTACCTACATTCTTAAGTCCTTGAATCATACGACCAGGCAATGCGCCAATATACGTACGACGATGGCCACGAATTTCAGCTTCATCGCGAACACCACCTAAGGATGCACGGATGAACTTGCGGTTCATCGCTTTAGCGATAGACGTAGCCAAGGATGTTTTACCAACCCCTGGTGGGCCTACTAAGCAAAGAATAGAACCACTATTCTTACCAGTTAACTTACGAACAGCCAAGAATTCAAGGATACGTTTCTTAACCTTTTCAAGGCCATAATGATCCGCCTCAAGCATAGCATGAGCTTCCTTGATATCCAAGCGATCCTCAGTTAATTCATTCCAAGGTAACGCCAATACCCAATCTAGGTAATTGCGCAAAATGGTTGCTTCTGGCATCAATTGTGGCATGCGGCTATAACGAGAAATTTCTTTATCGATACGTTCATGTACATCTTCGCTAAGGTTAAGTGCTTTTAGTTTAACACGTAACTCTTCAGCTTCTTCCTCTGGATCCCCTTTGTCACCCAATTCATCGTGGATAACACGGATTTTTTCGCGTAAGAAATATTCTTTTTGCGCTTTTTCCATAGATTGACGTACTTGATTATTAATGGAGTTTTCCAAATCAGAGATTTGTAATTCCATATTCAAAATGCCTACAATCATATTTAAACGACGAGCTACAGATAACTCTTCAAGTAACTCTTGGCGTTTAGTGTTATTAATAGGCAATAAGAACGCAACTTGGTCAGCCAATTCACATGGGTCGCGTAACTCCATTACGCGTGTAACGCCTTCATCTGTAACAGATTTAGCCTCTTCAGCCCATTCGCCGAATTTAGACTGAACCAAACGACGATACGCTTCTAGCTCAACATCGTCTTCAAATTCAGAGGCTACCCGTTCGTAGTCCCCTACATAGTACGGATCCATACTTGTAATATTCATTACGCGAATACGTGTAATGCCCTCTACAAGAACACGTACAATACCACCTGGTAAGCGTAACATTTGCTTAATTTTTACTAATGTACCCATTTGGGCTAAGTCATGAACAGTTGGCGCATCAACAGCATCATCCTTTTGGCTGACAACTGCTAAAATGCGATCCTCGTTCATTGCGGCTTCCACCGCTTTAATGGATTTGTCTCGACCGATATCGAGGTGAATCACGATATTCGGATATACAACCATGCCTCTAAGAGGTACAGTTGGAATCCCAACTTCGAGTAAATTCATACTTCCTCCAGGTATTTATATTATGAAAAGAAACTCATTCCTACACAGAAATGAGTTTCTACGAATTACGATTTCAACTGGATGTCTTGGTCTGCCTCATTTTTGAGTATAGGTTCACCTGTGCTCAACACGGATTCACGATTTACTATGCACTTAGCTACTTCCGGCATGGAAGGAACCTCGAACATAACGCGTTTCATCACCTTTTCAATGATAGCACGCAAACCACGAGCACCTGTTTTTCGCTGTAATGCTTCATCAGCGATTTCTTCTAATGCATCTTCAGTGAAAGTTAACTCTACACCATCAAGGGATAGAATTTTTTCATATTGTTTTGTTAATGCATTTTTAGGCTTTGTCAAAATTTGAATTAATGCCTCTCTATCCAATTGATCCAATGTTACCATAACAGGTAAACGACCAATGAATTCTGGAATTAAACCAAATTTCAATAAATCTTCAGGTACAACATCTTTTAAGATAGCTGATACATTACGTTCTTCTTTGCGCTGTACGTCTGCACCAAAACCAAGGGTTTTCTTAGCGGTACGCTTAGTAATAACCTTGTCCATACCATCAAATGCACCACCACAAATAAAGAGAATATTTGTAGTATCGATTTGAAGCATTTCTTGATTTGGATGCTTTCTGCCACCTTGAGGTGGAACAGAAGCTACGGTACCTTCTAAGATTTTAAGCAATGCTTGTTGTACACCTTCACCAGACACGTCACGTGTAATGGAAGGGTTCTCAGACTTACGAGCAATCTTATCAATTTCATCGATATAAATAATGCCACGTTCAGCCCGAGCTATATCATAATCTGCAGCTTGGATAATTTTGAGCAAGATATTTTCCACATCTTCCCCTACATAACCAGCTTCAGTTAAGCTTGTAGCATCTGCAATAGCAAATGGTACTTCTAGCATTTTCGCTAAGGTTTGAGCCAATAGTGTTTTACCACTACCAGTAGGACCAATGAATAAAACATTAGCCTTTTGTAATTCTACATCATCAACTACATTATCTGTTTGTAAACGTTTGTAGTGATTATATACAGCCACAGCCAAAGAGATTTTAGCATCATCTTGACCAATAACATATTCGTCAAGATGAGCTTTAATTTCTCTCGGCGTTGGCAATTCTTTTAAGTTGAAGTCATCCGCCTCTACGTCACCTAACTCATCAGCGATAATACGTTCACATACTTCAACGCATTCATCACAAATATATACGTTAGGACCCGCTACTAATTTGCGGACTTCTTCGCTTGTGCGTCCACAAAAACTGCAGCGCATAGTGTCTTTATCTTTTGCCAAGGGGCGCCTCCATTACTTGCTTTCTACAGGTTCTCTTGTGAGTACCTCATCGATTAAGCCGTATTCAACGGCATCCTGAGCACTCATGAAGTTATCGCGATCTGTATCGCGCGCTACAACCTCAATATCTTGTCCACTGCGAGAAGCTAAGATACCATTTAATTCTTCACGCATACGAAGAATCTCACGGGCATGGATTTCAATTTCAGATGCTTGCCCTTGTACACCACCTAATGGTTGGTGAATCATAACGCGCGCATGAGGTAACGCATAGCGTTTACCTTTAGCACCTGCTGTTAAAAGCACAGCACCCATGCTCGCCGCAGAGCCTACACAAATGGTAGACACATCTGGTTTGATATATTGCATCGTATCATAAATAGCCATGCCGGCAGTTACAACACCGCCGGGGCTATTAATGTACAAATGGATATCCTTATCAGGATCCTCTGCTTCTAGGAACAGCATTTGCGCAATAACCGCATTTGCTACATTATCGTCGATAGGTCCACCTAGGAAGATAATGCGATCCTTTAACAAGCGAGAGTAAATATCATAGGAACGCTCGCCGCGTTCACTTTGTTCAACTACGATTGGTACATACATATATTCACCTTTTCATGTACCTAGTTGAGCAAACTATTATTTAGCCGCTTCAGCGCCTTTTGCATTATCAATAATGAATCGAGCTGCTTTTTTGCGAGCTACAGAGCCTGCCAACATAGCTACACGACCTTCTTTTGCAATAATATCCCAAACTTCTTTAGGATCTGCCCCAAAGTTTTGAGCCATAATGAAGATTTCACGGTTCATATCATCTGGAGTTACTTCGATACCTTCAGCAGTTGCGATAGCGTCTAATACTAAATCAGCGCGTACGTTTTCAGCTGCGGAATCTTTGTATTCAGAGCGTAAATCTTCGATAGTTTTGTTGGAGAATTTCAAGTAGTCATCAAGTTTCAAGCCACGGCCTTCCATGTTCATAGCCAATTCTTGAATCATTTGTTCTACGCGATCTTCGATCATTACTTCTGGGATGTCTACAGTTGCATTTTTAACAGCTGTTTGAATCAAGTCAGCATTGTAAGTATCGATTGCGCGACGGGAAGCTTCTTCTTCCATTTTAGCGCGAAGATCTTTTTTCAATTCTTCAATAGTTTCGTAAGAGCTCGCTTCTTTTGCGAACTCATCGTTCAATTCAGGCAACTCTTTACGTTTAATGTCATGGATATGAGTTTTGAATTCTGCTTCTTTACCAGCAAGTTCTGCTACGAAGTAGTCTTCAGGGAATGTTACTTTTACAGTTACATCATCGCCAGCTTTAGCGCCGATCAATTGATCTTCGAAGCCAGGAATGAAGCTACCAGAACCGATTTGTAATGGGTAGGATTTACCTTCACCACCATCGAATGGTTTGCCGTCAATGGAACCAGCGAAGTCGATTACTGCGAAGTCGTCTTTTTGAATTGTAGCGCCTTCTTCAGCAACAACCATTTTCGCTTGTTGTTCACGAATGTTGTTCAATTGTTCTTCGATTTGTTCGTCAGTTACTGTAGCGTCTTGTTTTTCTGCTTCTAAGCCTTTGTAATCGCCAAGTTTAACTTCAGGGCGTTTAGTTACAGTAGCTTTGAAAATCAAATCTTTACCTTCTTCGAATTGTTCGCGTTCGATTTCTGGTTCAGATACTGGAACGATATCGTTTTCACGAAGTGCAGCACTGTAGTTTTGGCTAGCCAATACTTCGAATGCTTCTTCCAAGATAGCGTCTTTGCCGAAGTTCATTTCTAAAACACGGCGAGGCGCATGGCCTTTACGGAAGCCAGGAATGTTTACTTGACCTGCAATGCGTTTTACAGCTTGTTTAATGCCTTTATCTACTTCTGCTGCAGGTACTTCAATAGTTAACGTTACTACGTGTTGATCAACAGGATTTACAGTTGCTTTCATTTAAAATATGTCCTCCTCGAAGGGCAATACGCCCAAATTTCTGTAGTATATTATGCACTCCTAATAATAACATAAATGCAAGGTCAATGCAATTCTTCTCAATTTACACTAAAAGACCACCCCAAAACGGGTGGTCTTTATATGTATTACATAATTATGCAAATTAGTTATCTTTAGCGATCAATTTGATGATGTCACGGCGAGATAAGATACCAATCAAATGGTAATCCTTGTCTACTACAGGAACATTCTTTAAATGTTGATCAAGCATAACAGATACAATTTCTTCTACATCTTTATCCGGTGTAGTTGTAATGACTTCTTCAGTCATCAACTCATGAACATGAGACGCTAACAATTTTTTAAATTGAGCATTATATTCGCCAATGCCATTGTAATAGATACTAGCACCTAATACATTTACATAGTGAGGTACATGAGGACGTACTTTTTTGTAAAGCAAATCGCCTTCAGAAATAATACCTAATAATTTATTGTTGTCATCCACTACGGAAACAGCTGTTAAATTATATTTTACCAACAAATCAGCTACATCAGAAATTGGCGCATCTTTGCCAACAGTAACAGGGTATTTATTCATTACTTCTTGGATTTTCATAGTGAATTCCTCCTTACAAATACATCTTGCTTTATTATACTATTCGACATAATATAATAAAACTCCTTTTTTCATAAGAACATTATATAAATAATTTGTAAGTCTATTCTAATAGTGTTTCTTATACTGATACTAAATCAATCTACCATCATCATAATTATATTATTTATTCAAGCGATACGATCTATTGAAATTAAATACATCACCAATGATATGGTTCATTTCGATTAATTTTAGACGCCCTATAAATTTGCTCTACTAGCAGCAAGCGCACCATTTGATGGGTAAATATCATAGGACTAAAGGATAATTTATAATTCACAGACTTGCGCAACTCATCGCTTACGCCAAAAGCACCGCCAACGATGAACGCCATATCACTTATACCATCGACTTCTAGTTTAGCTATTGTTTTAGCTAACTCTTCAGAGGACATCGTTTTACCATACACATCAAGCAAAACGGTATAGGCATTCTTAGGAACCGCTTTTAATAAACGTTCCCCCTCTTCTACAACGACTTGTTTGCGATCCGCATCACTTGGTTTATCTCCAATTTTACTTTCATTTAGTTCTGTAATCGTAATGCCCCCGTATGGACGCATACGTTTTACAAATTCCGCTACCCCATCGCGCAAGTAAGCATCTTTTAACTTACCAATACAAACTACATAAAATCTCATACTCTACCTCTTTACAGATTGCATAGACACAATTTCATTAGGTTGTCCATGTTGCAATTTCATTTCCGGCCCAATGCGAACGCCTCCATCTACAAGCATCTGTCCTATCGTTTGCGTAACAAGGACGGCATTATTGTTATTTTCAGAACGATGGGCCAAAATAACTTGCATAAAGTCAGGTCGCTTCATCATGAGTAAAGCTCGGGCAGCCATTTCATTGCTTAAATGACCTTCATCACTAGCAACACGTTGTTTTAAAAATGGTTGATAAGGACCAAAGCGCAGCATATGAGGGTCATAATTGGCTTCTAGTACTAGCAGAGTTGTATCATCCATACGATGTAAGATACTATCAGAAATTACACCCGTATCGGTAACGACAGTAGCCTTATCTTTTCCAGCAAATACATTAATACCTATTGGATCAGCCGCATCATGACTAACGCCAAATGACTCGACTACAAGATTGCCAAGAGAGAGGCTACCCTTAGTCAATTCGATTAATTGGTTCTTTGGCACAATTAACTTATCTTGAATTTCACGCCACGTTCCTTGTTTTGTATACACAGGAATATCAAAACGTTTCAACAATTGTTGAAGCCCTGCAATATGATCACTATGCTCATGACTGATAAATATGCCCTCTACCTGTGCCATATCGATATGCAATTCTTTTAATCCATTTACGATGCGCCGACAGCTAATGCCTACATCGTGCAATATGACGGAGTTTCCTTTTTTTATTACTGTACAATTGCCCTTGCTACCACTAGCAAGGACATGGACCTCCAACGGTGAGGATTCACTCATCAAAACACTCCATATACTTAATCATAATTCTTTACATAGTTTTGTGAAAGTCAGTGACTTAGTTATTCGATATAACTATTGTATTAAGTTAAATAACCGTAAACTATCATGACTTGCTTTCAGATAAGTCGGTCAAACGCTCTACAAAGTAAGCCATATTAGACTCGATATCCGGACCTCTACGGAACATATCGCCCCCAACGAGGAACATCGTATCATTGCCATACAACTTAACTAGTTCATTAAGACGAGCATCTGTTACACCACCACCTGGAGCTGGGCAAGCCGCTTTCATCAATGCCATAGGTTGTTTAATATAATTCGAAATTCTCTTACATTGCTCCTCTGTGAAAGTAAATCGTCCACCATAGGATACAAAGATTGGCATATCAGCCCCAAAAATACGAGGTAACAAGCCTAATTGTAGATAATCAGCTATACCAGATGTGCCAGGACTTACAAATCCACCTGAATAAGCGGGATGGTGTATAATGGGCAATTGTAATTTTTCATCACTAGCTAGTTTATGTAGCCAACCAAACCCAACGAGCCCTGAGGCCACCATAAGAGCCGTTGCGCCAGCTTCCTTAGCAAAATAAGCACGTTCTATTACGTCTGTACCATCGCCAGACACATTAGCTGCATATAAGGTATGTGTGCCGTGTTTATCATTCATTTCACGCACTATAGCAGCACATCGCTTTACCCGATCTTTAAATTGAGAGAATGACTGATTAGAAATACCATGGTCATCCTTAATGACATCTGCCCCACCACGTGTATAAGCACCACACATACGAGCTAGCTCTTCATTAGGTGTCCCCATAGGTTTTACAACGGCTTGAATCATAGGACGCGTTGGTGTTTCCACTAGTTGGCGAATCCCATGCAAACCAAAACGTGGTCCTTTAAACACATCGTAAAGAGTTGGGCATAATTCAACATCTACCACCCAAATATGAGGTTGTAAGGACGAGTTTCCAAAGACAACATTTAAAAATTGCGTTGCTTCTAAGGCAGTACTATCTACAAGATATGAAATACGAGCCACATAGTAACGAGATATATCGATAACAGCATTTGGCATGACACCAACATTAACATATGCAGAATCCTGTTTCATCGGTTCAAGAGATTCTAATCGACCAGTAATGGTTCCTTTAATATATGGATCTGTGACAAACTCATAAGGAAACTCTATGGTTTGTTCTACTTGAACAGCCCACGCAATAGCTTTTGCCTCTTCATATGAACTTGCTTCTATTCGATACGTAACTATAAATCGCTCGTCTTTCATAATGCGTCTCCTTTGCAATAATATTATTTAATTATATACCAAAGTAGTACACGATTCCACACAAAAAAGGGCTCACTCTAAAACTAGAGTGAGCCCTTTTAAAATCGAAAACATGTATATAGATGTTTTACCTATACAAACAAGGTTTCTATTGTGAAAGACAATACATGTAATCGTATGAGAATAAACTCGTCTAACTATATATTATTGATAGAAATGTTTAGGATAGCCTTTGAATCGTGTGAAGTGACGGTATTTATGTATTGCACGATTAGGTTCGTTAACAGTTTTGTAACCAAAGCCATTGAATACAACGTTTAGAAGAACGGCAATGATACTACCAGCTGTGATACCAGATTTCAAAAGAATTTGAGCCCAATCTGGGAAATGAGCGTAGAAGTTAGGCGCAGCTAGAGGAATCATGGATACACCAATACTGATTGCTACTAACATCAAGTTGTAGTTACCATCAAAGCTAACTTTACCAAGGGAACGGATACCGCTGGCAATAATCATACCAAACATTGCGATACCTGCACCGCCTAAAACGGCATTTGGGATACAAGCTACGATAGCAGCTAATTTAGGGAAAAGACCTAATAAAATAAGAATAACACCAGATGCTGCTACAACGAAGCGGCTCTTAACACGTGTTACAGCGATAAGACCGACGTTTTGAGCGAACGCTGTGTAAGGGAAGCTGTTAAGAATACCACCGATAAGAGTAGATAAGCCATCAGCACGAAGTACTGCAGCCAACTCTTTTTGACCGATAGGTTTATCAACGATTTCGCCTACTGCGATACTGTCACCAGTTGTTTCAACCATAACTACGAGCATTACAATGATCATAGAAATGATAGAAGCAAAGTCAAAGGTTGGAAGACCAAAATATAACGGTGTTACAATGGATACCCATTGAGAACGACCTACTTCGGAGAAGTCAGTAACACCACAAAGCATAGCAAGGGCTGTACCGAGGATAAGACCTACTAAGATTGCTAGATTACCAATAAATCCTTTACCAAATCGATAGGTTATAATAACAATAACAAATGTAGCTACACCAAGGGCAATGTTAAGCGGATCACCAAAGTTTGGACTGCCTGCACCGCCGCCCATCCATTTAACTGCTACTGGCATCAAGTTGATACCAATAATAGTAATGATAGTGCCTGTTACTACAGGTGGGAATAGACGAATCAAACGACTAAAGAATGGAGCCACAAGGAATGTAAAGATACCGGCTACGATAATCGCACCGTAGATAGTTGTAATATCATGCTGCTGACCAATCATAATCATTGGACCTACAGAAGCAAATGTTACACCTTGAATAAGAGGAATACGACCACCGATAGGACCAAAGCCTAATGTTTGAATCAATGTAGCAACACCACATGTGAACAAGTCGGCCGTAATCAAACGAATTAAGTCTTCAATAGGTAAGTTCATCGCTTGTGCGATGATGATTGGTACCGCTACTGCACCTGCGTACATAGCTAGTACGTGCTGTAAGCCATAAGCAAACAATTGCGGGATTGGCAGCATACCATCTACATGGTCGACGCCAGATATAGCTTTACTCATAAGAATCACCTCATATCTTACGTTTTAGTTACTAGTAAATAATATAGTCATACTATCGTACATGATAGAGTTTAGAGAAATCTCATCGACTTCACGTGGGAACCTTGATGGTCAGGGGCTAAGGCCCCTAACCACTAAGCAAATATTCTATTTTTTATAACCTGTATGTTGAATCGGCAAGGATCTACGTGGTTCTCCGTCAATACGACGATACGCATTTGCAATAGCTGGTGCAATTGGAATACTGGAAATTTCACCAATACCTTTAGCGCCGTATGCATATTGTTCTGGTGTCCCCTTTTCAATCAAACTCACATGAATTGGTGGACATTGTGTCGCTCTAAGAAGACCTAGAGTGCCGTATTTAGCTGTTACATAGCCATCTTTATAAGGGAAGTCTTCTGTTACAGCAAAGCCCATACCCATGATAGCGCCGCCTTCAGCTTGACCAGCACAGGATTGTGGGTTAACTACACGACCTACGTCGTATGCTACATGTAAATCAGCAATTTTATTATCTTCACCAATTGTTGCTACACAAGCACCGTAACCATAGGCAACGTGATTTTTTGGATGTGGTTTATCAGAGTTAAATGGATCTGTTGCACCAAGGAACTCTTCATAAATTTCTACGCCATTCAGTTCTTCTAATGTCTTAGTTTCTAACATTTCTTTTAAGCGAAGACTTGCTTTACGCGTTGCTTCACCAGTAAATACTGTTTGACGAGATGCAGTAGTTGTACCAGAGTCTGGAGTACGTACTGTATCAGGACGTTCTACAAATACCTTATCCGCTGTTAAACCAGTTGTTTCACAAAGTACTTGAGTAGCCATAGTGGCCATACCTTGACCGATACATGCTGCACCAGTACGGATACGAACTTTACCATCACGTACTTCTAAGATAACGCGACCAGTATCAGGTAAACCTACACCGATACCACTGTTTTTCAAACATACTGCAAGACCTGTACGGTCAGATGCATAGTATGCATCTTTTACTGCTTCCAAACATTCTGCTAATGCAGTTTCTTCGGAGCAAATTTGGCCGTTTGGTAAAGAATCACCAGGGCGAACAACGTTTTTATAACGGAACTCCCAAGGATCCATGCCTACCAATGCAGCTAATTCATCAATGTTTTGTTCTTGACCAAAGATGGTTTGTGTTACACCGAACCCGCGGAATGCACCACCAGGAACAGTATTTGTGTAAACGCAAACACCATCAAAAGCAAAATTATCAAATTTGTAAGGACCACAAGAGTGTGTACCTGCACGTTGAAGTACAGGACCACCTAAGGATGCATATGCACCACAGTTAGATACGATGTTCACCTTACTTGCTACCAAGTTACCTTCTGCATCACAAGCCGTAGTAATATCCATTTCCATCGCATGTCGTTTAGGATGAATATTAAGACTTTCTTGACGAGAGAAGAGAACCTTAGTTGGTTTGCCTGTGAGCCAAGCTACAAGAGATGCATGATGCTGTACGCTCATGTCCTCTTTACCACCAAAGCCACCACCTACAAGCATACTATGAACTTTTACAGATTCCTCAGGAATGCCAAGCATACGAGATACTTCATGACGATCATCGTAAACATTTTGGCTACCGGAATGTAAATGAATTACATCGCCTTCACGATATGCTACAGCACATTCAGGTTCCATGAATGCATGGTCGGTTTGAGGTGTGGAATAGTGATTCGTCACTACAAATGCGGCCTCAGCAATAGCCTTATCTACATCACCACGAGATAATGTTTGACGAGTCAATATATTTCCGTCTGGATGTAATTGAGGTGCATCCGGTTTCAATGCTTCTAATGGGTCTACTACAGGCTCTAACTCTGTATAATCAACTTCGACGAGAGCAAGAACTTCGTCCAAATATTTCTTTTCTGTAGTTGCTACTAATGCAATTGCATCGCCAACATAGCGAGTATTATCACCTTCTGCGATGAGTACATCCCAGTCTGGCACTAAGTGACCAGTCTTATTGAATGGTACATCTTTAGCAGTCAAAGCCGTTACACACTTAGGATGTGCAAGTGCTTTAGACACATCAACGCGATCGACTCTAGCACGAGGGTATTTAGAACGCAACGCTTTTGCGTAAATCATGCCATCCATCTGGATATCATCAGCATATTGTCCAGTACCAAGTGCTTTTTCCTCCGCATCAACGCGGTGTAAACGAGCACCTACATTACCAGTTGTATCCTTTTCAGGAACTGGTAAGTTCTCACGGAACATTTTTGCTGCCAGCATAATGCCTTCTTCGATTTTCACATAACCAGTACAACGACAGATATTGCCTAAAATAGCTTTTTTAACATCGTCAGGTGTAGGGTCATTATTTTCATCAATCAAAACTTTTGCACTAATAATCATACCTGGGATACAGAAACCACACTGCACCGCTCCGCATTCACCAAAAGCATAGGTGTATACCGCTTTTTCCCGTTCAGATAAGCCCTCAATTGTTACGACTGATTTACCATCTAATTGGGATAATTTAGTTACACAAGCCTTTGCTTTTTTTCCGTCTATAATTACTGTACACGTACCACAAGCACCAGCACTACAACCTTCTTTAGTGCCCGTCAATTTCAAATCAGCTCTCAAGAAATCAATTAAACGTTGATCCTCTTGAACCTCATGTTGGGTGCCATTCACTTGAAAGCGGTACATATATAGCCCTCCTCTCATTAAGGAATACATTCACCAAGATATGATTCTATTAAGGATCCATCTTGTACCACATGGTGACCTCTAAGGATAACATCTCGAACTTTGCCTGTTACGGATATCCCCTCATAAGGTATATAGTCAGCCTTTGTATGGGCAGACTCTTTTGAAAGCACATGCTCAATGCGCTTATCAACAATTGTAATATCCCCATCGCTACCTATGGATAATGTTCCCTTCTTAGGGTACATACCATAAAGTTTTGCAGGGTTTTCACTAACTAATTTCATAAAATCTACAGCGCTCATATTGCATTGGTTTACCAACACATCATAAGCGACAATCCCTCGTTCCTCAGCACCTGGGATGCCACCAGGAATCCGGGTAAAGTCATGTCGACTCTTTAATTTTTGATCATTAAAGGTAAAGCTACAATGATCCGAACCAATCGTTTGGAATAGACCATTTACTAATGCATCCTTTAATGCCATTTGATCTTGTATCGTTCTCAGCGGTGGACTCATCACATATTTAACACCTTCAAAATCAGGTAAATTATATCGTGATTCATCAAGCACCAAATATTGTGGGCAAGTTTCACAAGTTACTTTATGTCCAAGGTCTCGTTCCCGAATAACCTCTTCTATCCCCTCTTTAGAACTTACATGAACAATATGTACAGGATAGTCTAATGCAGCACCTATTGTACTAAAACGCTTAATCGCTTCCGATTCAATCATGGCCGGTCTTGTGAGTGGATGATTGCTTACATCTAATTCACCGCGCTTACGTTTATCAGCTACGAGAGCGTCAATTAAATCACCATTTTCACAGTGTGCTCCAACAAGAGCTCCTGTAGGTTTGATTGCCTCTATAGCATCATAAATTTCTCGATCTGTTAAACGGAAACCATACGCTAAGTACACTTTAAAGGATGACACACCAGCCTCTACGACCTGTGGTATCTCACGGGCTACATCTTCATTCATTTCTACAAGTTCCATATGGAATTTGTAGTCACAGGAGCAATGCCCTGCAGCACGCTCCTTGTGAACTTCTAAACCTTTACAAAGGGATCCTTCCTCAGGAGAAGCAAAATTGATGATTGATGTTGTCCCACCAAGAATAGCGGCTTTTGTACCACTATCAAAATCATCCGCAGTAGACGCTAAGGCATTTGTCATCTGAAAGTGTGTATGAGGATCTATAAATCCTGGGAACACATAGCAACCTTTTGCATTAATAACTTCAGCACCTTCTGGAACAGAAATGTGTTCATCGATGGCGACAATTTTGTCGCCATCGATAAGTAAATCTCCGGTAAGAATTCGATCAGTTAAGACCAAGTCCCCTTGTTGTATGATAATCATGATACATAGTACACATGCTCTTTACAGAAGGCATGTACGACTCCTTTCAATTCTTCAGGTAATGCATCGATGTCACATACGGCTTCTTCACCTTTGAAGCGATAACCACAGCTAGTGCCTGTGATGTAGAAACCATCATTTGTACTATCTGCTAAAGCTTCAGCATTGTGGAAGAATGTAATGCGATCCTTGTATGGTTGACAAGGTTCTACGCAATGACATGCACAGTTACCACACTCATTACAGCTTTGATCTACATGAACGATCAATTTAGCATCATTTACAGTAACGACTTCATTACATCTATTAGGACATACGCGAACACAAGATCCACATGTTACACGGCAGTGATAATCAGAACTACGTGTACCTGGGAAGGATGGCATTGCTTCACGTTTTTTCTTCATTGCATCGCTCTTCTTGAAGATTTTATTTTCACTAATGTCTTTAGCAAGTTTAGCGATTAGATCTTTATGTACTTTCAAAGCAGCGTTGTAATCAGTAGATTCTACTTCATCGGCTAAACCTTTAAATGTATTGTAGCCTTCACCTTGAAGAAGAATTGTACATACTGTTACAGGCCAGATACCACAATCAAAGATAGCTTTGATATTTTGTTTTACAGCACCACCGCTGTAAGACATTGGTAAACGTTCGCCGAATTGAGCACTTAAGAGCTCAGCTACACCAATTGTTACAGGTAACAAGGATTTACCAGACATGTACATTTGCTCACCTGGCAATTCATTGTTGTGAATTTGTACAGGGAATGTATTTGTCAATTTAACGCCAAAGATCTTGTTGTGTTTTTCACCAAGAGCGATAAGACGTTCTAACATTGGAACAGCTTTGTCAAATTGAAGGTCAACTTCGAATTGATGATCTTCAAAGTCAATGTATTCAAAGCCTGCATTATCTAATAACTCTCTAATGCGTTTTGGACCTAACAATGTAGGATTGCATTTCAAGTATAAATGAAGGCCTTTTTCACTGATAAGGTAAGAACAAATAGATTCGATTTCTTCTGCTGGGCAACCGTGCATTGTGGACAATGTAATTGCTTGGCAAAGTTCATCGCTGATAGAGTTGATATAATCAGCATCGATATGTTCAAATTCATCTACATGGTCAAGGCACCATTGTTTACAAGTATCCCACATCGGAGATTGAGATGCACTGCGCATTGTGTTGATGAATTTATCAACCATAGGGCTCTTGATACCAGCCAAGTTGTAACCAACACTCATGATGAATAGGAAACCATCTGGATCGCCTAAGCCTAATTCTTTAGAGATTAATTTTAATGCGAACCATGCTTTGATATATTCATCAGCAGCTTCATCACAGCTATATTCAGAAGACCATTCTACGTTGTATGCTTCGTCTACAGAGTAGATACAAGGTCTAGGAATACCTAGTTCTTCACCGTACATAATTTGTACAGTTTTTAATTCGATGCAACGAGCACCTGCGACATAAGATGCTACAATATTTTGCGCCAACTGTGTATTAGGACCTGCTGCAGGGCCTACAGGATTTTCAATGGATTTACCAAAAATTTCTAAGCGTTGATTATGATTGGTACGATGAATTTTATTTACATTGTAAATACGATTGTACATCTTGTACTCAGTCATAATGTGGTTCATCAATTTTCCGAAACTTACCGGATACATAATGTCACTCATAATGTCACACTCCTTTAAAGCGCTTGCGTTATGGGTTTAGTCGTTTCCATAAACCTTTAGATGTTGCTAAAACTTCATTCATTACTTCAGCTTTATCGATGCCTTGTAACTTACGATCGATCATACGTGGTACACCATCACTAATAGTTGTCACCACATACATACCATTAGCACCGAATAATAAGTGACCATTGATGTTATTTTCATCAAGTGGCGTTGGTGCTGCGTAATCAAGAACGATTACGTCAGCTGCGGCACCTTTTTTAAGGATGCCAACTGTAGTATCGAAGAATTCATTCGCCATTTTGCGGTTGTTTTCAAATAGCATATGAGGAACTTCAACCCAGCCTACATATGGTTTATGTTGCTCATGTTTTACAAGGCAGTTTGCTACTTTGTAAGATTCGAGCATGTCATTTGTGTAACCATCTGTACCTAGACCAACTGTGATACCTGCACCTAATAGTTTCAAGATATCTGTTGTGCCTAATGCATTACCCATGTTACTTTCTGGGTTGTGTACAACCTTAGCTTGAGATTCTTTCAATAATTCTACATCTTGGTCTGTTACGTGTACGCAGTGACCTGCAATACTCTTAGGACCTAAAATGCCAGCTTCAACAAGTCTTCTAACAGGTGTCATGCCATATTTTTCTTTACTATCTGCCACATCTTCTGGCCCTTCTGCAACATGAACATGATAACCTAATTTATCTTCATTGTGAGCTTTCACATAGTCTAATGTATCAGAGCTTAGTGTGAAAGATGCATGCAGGCCCATCATAGCAGCAAGTCTAGATGGGTCTTGTTTTGCTTCTTTACCAAAACGTACGTTTTCTGCAACAGCGGCTTTCATTTGGTCTACGCCATTGCGGTCGGATACTTCATAGCATAAACATGAGCGAACGCCGAATTGTTTAGCTACATCTGCAATGATAGATAAGCTGTTAGAAACTTCACCATAACTTGCATGGTGATCAAAAATAGTAGTTACACCATTTTCGATACAGCCTAGATACGTAAGTAATGCGCTAGCTTTCACATCTGGAGCTGTCAATTTATTATCTAAATAGAACCATAGTCCTTCTAAAATTTCACCAAAGTTAGTTGGTGCTGGACCAGGCAAGGATAAGCCGCGTGCAAGAGCAGAGTAAATATGATGATGTGCATTTATAAAGCCTGGCATAATCAAACCGCCATGAGCATCAATAATTTCTGCATCTTTATATTGTTTGCATAATTCATCATATGCACCAATATCTATAATCTGAGTTCCGTCAATAACAACAGCACCATCATAAATGATAGGTCTATCAGTATCGCGAGTAATTACAGTACCTTTTCCTAATATAATCATAGGGCACCTCCCCAACGAAATGTTGGATGCATACTTATAAATCCATATATTATTATAATACGATACGCGTACCTGTTTTTCCTGCTATACCATCCTTAGATTTTTCTAATAATGTGATAATGGAAACACGGCCTTTTTTAGATTCCGCAAATGCAATAGCAGCTTCAACTTTTGGCTTCATAGAACCTTCTGCGAACTCGCCGGCTGCTGCATATTTTTTAGCTTCTGCAACTGTAATTTCATCAAGCCATTTTTCATTTTCTTTACCAAAATTAATGGCAACCTTTTCAACAGCGGTTAAGATAACAAGTACATCTGCATCAATTTCTTGTGCTAACAGGCTACTAGTCCAGTCTTTATCAATAACGGCTGCTGCACCATGAAGTTCATTACCTTCTCTAGTTACAGGGATACCGCCACCACCACAAGCAACGATTAATTGTTTTCCTACCAAGCCTTTAATCGCTTCAATTTCGATAATTTCTTTAGGTGCTGGGGATGCTACTACACGGCGATAACCGCGGCCAGCATCTTCTTTTACAACATAATCGTAATTTTTTTCTGCATATTCAGCTTCTTCTTTAGTCATAAAGTGACCAATTGGTTTTGTAGGATTTTTAAAACCAGGGTCATTTTGATCAACCAGTACTTGTGTAACCATTGTCATGGTTGGTAAATGTTCAATACCACGATTTAGCAACTCTTCATGGAGCGCATTTTGTAAGTCATAGCCAATATATGCTTGGCTCATTGCTACACATACAGATAATGGAGTATTTGGTTGACCTTCTACTTCACGTGTCAACGCAGCCATCGCATTGTTGATCATACCAATTTGAGGGCCATTACCATGAGTTACTACTACATCACAATTGGCTTCTACTAAATCAATAATTGTTTTAGCTGTACTTTTTACGGCAATCTTTTGTTCTGGAAGGGAATTGCCCAATGCATTCCCACCTAGTGCTACTACAACTCTTTTTTTCATGTTATGCCTCATAACAAACTAATAAGAATAAAAAGGAGCCATCACCGCGGATGGCCCCTAAACTTTACTTTACGGTTGAACTCGATCAGTTCCCTTCCGCTCTAATTCTTTTAAAGTTTCTACAGGATTCTTAAATTTGCTTAAGAAGATCATCGCTGCAATAACATATGGTTTGTAGCTTGCTTCTTTATAAAGAGGTACGCGATAGCGATCAAATACTGTTGCGTCAACTTCGCCTTCTTCACAACTTACACCTGTAATATCTGCTGGTAAGCAATGTAAGTAAAGAGCTTTGCCGTCTTTAGTGAGACTCATCATCTCTTCAGTACATGCCCAATCTTTATGTTTACCATTTTCTTCAAGGAGAACTTTCTCTAATGCTTTAATACCTTCATGATCATTTTCACCATATAATTTAGTACGTTTTTCCATTGCACCAAATGGAGCCCAGCTCTTAGGATATACGATATCTGCATCTTTGAAAGCTTCTTTCATATCGTTAGTTCTGCGGAAGGAACCGCCACTTTCTTCAGCTTGTTTTTTAGCGATTTCTTCAACTTCCGGCATTACTTCGTAGCCTTCTGGATGTGCTAATACAACTTCCATACCTAGACGAGTGAATAAACCAATAGCACCTTGAGGTACGGATAAAGGTTTACCATAAGATGGGGAGTATGCCCAAGTCATAGCAAGTTTTTTACCTTTAAGATTTTCAATACCGCCGAATTCTTTAATGATATGAGCTGCGTCAGCCATGATTTGTGTAGGATGGTCGATATCACATTGTAAGTTTACAAGTGTAGGGCGTTGTTCTAATACGCCATCTTCATGACCTTCTTTAACTGCATTGGATACTTCACGCATGTAAGCATTACCTTTACCGATGTACATGTCATCGCGAATACCGATAACGTCAGCCATGAAGGAGATCATGTTAGCTGTTTCACGAACTGTTTCGCCGTGAGCGATTTGGGATTTACCTTCGTCTAAGTCTTGAACTTCTAAACCTAAAAGGTTACAAGCGGAAGCAAAGGAGAAGCGAGTTCTTGTGGAGTTATCACGGAACAAAGAAATGCCAAGGCCGCTGTCAAATACTTTAGTGGAGATATTGCGTTCTCTAAGAGCACGTAATGCATCAGCTACTGCCCAAACACCTTGTAATTCGTCATCAGATTTTTCCCAAGTTAAGAAGAAATCTTCGCCATACATTTTGCTAACGTCTAAGTTTTGTAAAGTTTCAATACTTTTATTGAAGTCTGTCATCTGTAAGTCCTCTCTTTCAATTCCCTGAAGGGCTACTTAGAATCTAATTTTATATGGTACCTCATCAAATGGTGAGGTACCATATTAAATTCTTAATAATTAACTATTTTGTAGTTATATCCGTTTAAAATAGATCTAATTCAATTTATGCGTGATATTAGTCTTTGCAGTATACGGATGGTAATAATGCATATACAGCTGCACATGTAACAAGGTCTTGTTTCCATGTGATTTCGTTAGGAGCATGTGCTTGAGCTTCTGCGCCAGGACCGAAGCCGATGCAAGGGATGCCGTTACGACCCATGATGGATACGCCGTTAGTGGAGAATGTCCATTTGTCAGTCAATGGGCGAGCTTTACGCATTTCAACTGTGTCTTCTGCACCGATACGTTCGTTGCCATACAAGCTAGTGTATGCTTCTTCCAAAGCTTCTGTTACTTTGTGATCTTTTGGAATTACCCAAGTTGGGAAGTAACATTCGATTGGATAAGTTAAACCAGTCCAGGATGGACGAGCATATTCGTACATGGATACTTTCGCACCATATTTTTGAACATGTGGTAATGCTTCGATTTCTGCCAAACAGGATTGCCATGTTTCACCAGAAGTCATACGACGGTCCAAGGAAATAGCGCAAGAGTCAGCAACTGCACAACGGCTTGGGGAAGTGTAGAAGATTTGGGAAGCAGTTACAGTACCGCGACCTAAGAAGCGAGCTTCTTCATAGTGGTCAGGGTTGAATTTAGGATCAAGCATTTTAACGAGACCTTTGATTTTTGTGCTTTCATCAGCAGAGTTAGCATTCAATTCACGGATATCTTGAAGAATGTCTGCCATTTTGTAGATAGCGTTGTCACCGCGTTCTGGAGCAGAACCGTGGCAAGATACGCCTTGTACGTCTACGCGGATTTCCATACGACCACGTTGACCACGGTAGATACCGCCGTCAGTTGGCTCAGTGGATACTACGAATTCAGGACGAATATTTCGTTCTTTAATCATGTATTCCCAGCAAAGACCATCGCAGTCTTCTTCTTGAACTGTACCTACAACAAGCACGCGATATTTATCACTTAAAAGACCTAAGTCTTTCATGATTTTAGCGCCGTATACAGCGGATACGATACCACCTAATTGGTCGGATACGCCACGACCACCGATTTTAGTTTCATCTTCGAAACCTTCATAAGGATCGAAGTTCCAGTTATCGCGGTTACCAATACCTACAGTATCGATATGAGCGTCGAAGGCAATTAGAGTTTTACCAGTACCCATGTAACCAAGAATGTTACCCATTGGGTCTACTTCAACTTCGTCGAAGCCAAGGTCTTTCATTTCTTTTTCAATGCGTTGAACGTGTTCTTTTTCTTCTGCACTTTCACCAGGGAATGCTACGATTTCACGTAAGAACTTGGTCATCGCTGGTCCATAAGTTGCCGCTGCTTGTTTAATTGCTTGTAAATCCATAATTAATGCCTCCTAACGATCTTCACCGTACCACATAATGTTTTTATATCTTTCAGGGTCTGTATCACCTTCAGTGGAGAAGCAGAGCACCTTTGAAGACGCATCTAATTCTAATTCCTTGCGTAAGTCTTCATATTCTGGCATTGTCATAATTGCCGTTACAAGACCTAGTGGAACCGCACCAGATTCACCTGTAGTGATTGGTGTATCACCTTTAATCGGTGCACCACCAACGCGCATACCAAGTCTTGCTACCCAATCAGGAGCAGATACGAATACATCCGCATGGTTTCTCAAAATATCCCAAGAAACTGTATTTGGTTCACCACATGCAAGTCCAGCCATGATTGTTTCTAAATCACCCTCAACGATACGAGGATTACCATCATCAGCTACAGCCCCTTTATATAAGCAAGCCGCTGCTTCAGCTTCTACAACCACTAATTTAGGTTTCTTAGCTGCATTGCTGTATAAGTTAGTGAAATAACCTACTACAGCACCTGCCAGGGAACCTACACCAGCTTGTACAAATACATGAGTTGGAACTTTACAACTTTCAGCTTCTAACTGATCTGCGGTTTCCATAGCCATTGTGCCATAACCTTGCATGATCCAGTTTGGAATTTCTTCATAACCTTCCCATGCTGTATCTTGAACTACAACACCATTTGGAACTTCTTTAGATTTTTTAGTTGCTAACCGTACACATTCATCGTAGTTAAATTCTTCGATTGTTACGGTAGCACCTTCATTTTCAATTTGTTTTCTACGATATTCTGTAGAGCCTTTAGGCATGAATACTACAGCTTTTTGACCTAATTTATTAGCAGCCCAAGCTACGCCTCGACCGTGGTTACCATCAGTAGCTGTAAAGAATGTAGCTTGTCCGAATTCATCTTTTAATTGTGGAGAAGTTAACACATCATATGGTACATCTTCAACATTTTTACCCGTTTGTTGAGCTACATATTTTGCCATTGCATAAGAGCCGCCTAATACTTTAAAGGCATTTAGGCCAAAGCGGTAAGATTCATCTTTTACAAAGAGAGAATTAACACCGATATAATCTGCTAATTTTTCTAGCGATACTAGTGGAGTTACACTATATTGTGGAAAACTTTCATGAAACGCTTTTGCTTTCTTAATTTCTCTAACATCCATAACGGACAAGAACTTGTCACTAGATGGTGCCATCGTATTACGTTTCCACTGAATTCGGTCCATATTTGCCTCCTAGGATTCTTCCTTTACAGTATTTAAATCACTATAAAGAGTAAACTTAGAAATATTGAAATACTCTGCAATCTTTTCTGAAGATTTAGAGATAAGAAAAGCCCCTTTTTCATTTAAGTAGCTAATAGCTTTTAACCGTTCTACTTTATTCATGAGTGGTCCAGGTTTACCAACTAACCGTTCTGCTTCTAGTAGTAAATCATCTAATAACTCCGATACACTTGTAGTAATTTTTTCAACAGTGCCAGTCTCAGCTTGGCCTATTCCTATAAGACTTTCAAGTGATCGATGCATCATAACAAACTCTGTGATATCCTGATTAATTCCTAATAGGTATGCAACATTGCCATTATCATCACGGATATACATGGTAGAGGATTTTAATATCCGTCCATCCTTAGTTTTTGTTAGATACCCAAATCTACCTTCACTACCATCATCATAGTTGAGTACATCTAAAACTACATGTGATGGACCATCCCCAACATGGCGATTCGTTATCGTACCATTTTCTATATATACAAGCGATGTATCAAGATCACCTTGTAAGTCATGTATCAGCACTTCACAAGATGGTCCGAATTGTATGGCCAATCCATGGGCTATAACTTTTAGCCGTTCCAATGTACTCATTGAGATAACCTCCCTCTCATCGGTATCGGTTAGTCTTTATGGTCTAAATAACTTCAGTCCGTTTACATAATTAGCATTATGATAATAATTCTAACTAATTTTGTATTAACCTAATTTTTTGTTAGGTTCCTTACTTAAATTATAGGTCTATGTATACAAAAATGCAATGCTATCATGCATTAAAGTTATCAATAATTATTCAACCATATACGTGTACTGATATAAACACATATAAACACTATGATTTTTATCACATTATTTTATTGTTATAAAAAATTTTGATGACCTATTCATCATCATATCTACATAAATAAATATAGTAACATTCTATAGAGACAAGTGTATATCTATATTCTTATATCTACAAAACGGACCCAGTATATCAGTATGTATCTATACCTTTCATAAATATTCCTATCACTCATGACTACCCAAATTTTCTATTATATTTAGAGATACACCCTTATAATTAATACCAATACAAACAAAAAAGGCTGTAATAACGAATTACCGTTATTACAGCCTTTATATACTGTTAACTGTTAGGATTTATGTTAATGGTTAAGAGTAAATTATGCGTTTGCTAATGTTTTACCCAATTCTTCACATTGTGCTTTACCATCATCATCAGGTTCACCCAAGATTGCCACGCCATCAGCTACTAATTCGCCACCAGCATCTTTAATGCGAGTGCCCCAGTCTTCCAACCAAGTACCACCCCAACCATAGGAGCCAAAGATTGCTACTTTTTTGCCACCCAATTTAGCTTCTAATTCTGTATAGAAGGGTTCAAATTCGCCTTCTTCTAATTGTTCTGCACCCATGTCAGCACAGCCAAGAGCTAGTTTTTCGTAGGCTACTGCGTCATCTACGGATACTTCAGAAACAGATTTTACTTCAACTTCTTGACCTGCAGCCTTAATACCTTCAGCTACTTCATAAGCCATTCTTTCTGTATTCCCTGTACCGGACCAAAAAATTACACCAATCATCTTGTACCTCCTAGGCCGTTCTTGCGACCAATGAACTAAATGTTTTTCCCAACATCAATTGAGTTTGACAAAATTCACGACATGCTTTGTAACATAAGAAAGAACGCTGCGCGTCTACCACATCATGGTATACTTTCCATTCCCCACACATACGATATCCACTGCCACGACGAGAAATAAAGTATTTCACATCATTCAATGGATAGCCTAGAAATACGCCGATTTCATGTGGAAAATCAACGCTCGCCTCCATACGGTATCGTAGATGTTCTAGCATCTCCATAATGCTCATCCGATCATGATAACCGTAGGCTTTCAAAAATGTCATCACTGCAGGTTGCCGTACATAGTCTCGTAATTGCTTCTCACGGAATACCAATAAAAGTCTACGCGCTTTACAGCGACATAATTCAAAGAAGAACAAACCTTTTTCATTGAACTCTTTATTATATTCTGTCAATACAAATTGGATTTGTTCATTCATGTCCCGTGGAATAGAAACCAAGTTCGAAAGCTTAATACCTCGAATTGCCGGTGCACAATGATATCCAATGATATGGTCAATTGAATTCATCATAATAGTACCTGCCTGTTGCACATCGTTAGAATCTTCCCCAATGAGAATAATTCCTATATGCACATAGTACTCTTGATGAGAAAAATTGTCAAGAATAATTGATATATATTTTCAATAATTATTTATTTTTTGGCACTTAACAAAGACTTAACTTTAGGGAATACCGCAGCATCATTAGCTTCATCTATAGCGATAAAGCGTGCATTTGGACCAGTGTACTTATCTTCAGATAAACTAATATGTAACACTTCATTATAAGAATTATTATTAGCTACGCTTTTATATTTCAATGTGCCTTCGTAAGCATTGCCTTGTTTAGATAATGGAGTCACTACTGTGAATTTGCCAAGAATTGGGCTATCCCCCTTATTAATAGAGGATGCCAATGCACCTAATGTAGATGGATCTGCATTGACATGCTTAGTTTCACTAATTTGACTAGCCAGTTGTTTACCTAATGCTACATCACCAAATACAGCATAGTTCATTTCATTTTCGTTTTTAATATTTAATGTATATACATTAGCAGATGTAGCACCTGCTTCAAGAAATACAGATTTAATATTCTTTTTAGCCTCTCCTGCGAAAAGTGCTTTAGGATTATTTTGATACATTTTAACACCTTCAGGCAATTTAACACCTTGATATGCTACTGTTTGGCTTCTATTCAAAATATTCTTAATATTTGCTGCAGAGCCAATTGTTGGAACAGATGCTAATACAGCAGCTGCAGTGGCAAGTAATACTAATTTTTTCATATATCTCCTCAACTAAAATGTTAATGTCATAAACTCTCAACATGATTTTTAATAACAACACAGTAGTAAAGAACCGCCCTTAACGGAGCGGTTCTTTATCATTGTCTTAGCAATGTATATGACAGACTAAATTATTTTTTTTGCGCCTTAGCCCAGCTATCGCGTAAACCAACAATTCGGTTCATTACGATATGATCTGGTGTACTATCTTTATCAGTTACAAAGTACCCTTGGCGTAAGAATTGGAAATGATCGCCAGGTACAGTTGTACCGAGACATGCCTCCCCCTTACTTTGGAAGACTTGTAAGGAGTCATGGTTGAAATCGCCCAAGAAGTCTTTACCATCGGAATCTTCTTTAAGTAAATAATCATATAAGCGAGATTCAATATCTACAGCAGTAGATGCTTCAACCCAGTGCAATGTCCCTTTTACCTTACGAGTGCAACCGCTACCGCTCTTAGTTTCTGGATCATATGTACAGTGTATTTCTGTAATATTGCCATTTTCATCTTTAATAACATCAGTACATGTAATGAAGTATGCACCTTTTAAGCGTACTTCTTTACCTGGTGCCAAGCGGAAGAATTTCTTAACTGGCTCTTCCATAAAGTCATTTCGTTCAATGTAGATTTCACGACCGAATACAACTTCACGGTTACCCAACTCTTCATTTTCTGGATTATTTTCAACCGTGCAAAGTTCAGTTTGACCTTCTGGATAGTTCGTAATAACAACTTTCACAGGATCAATAACTACCATAGGGCGTGTAGCTTTGAGTTTCAAATCTTCACGGATACAGAACTCAAGCAAAGCAATATCAACAACGCTATCAGCTTTAGCGACGCCAATGCGATCACAGAAATCACGAATTGCTTCTGGCGTGTAACCACGACGACGCAAACCAGAAATAGTAGGCATACGAGGATCATCCCAGCCAGCTACGAGACCAGCTTCCACAAGTGCACGCAATTTACGTTTGGACATAACCATTTTAGTTACATTTAAACGAGCAAACTCAATTTGTTGCGGAATTTCAGTATCATCCCAATCCTCAAGTACCCAATCATACAATGGACGATGAACTTCAAACTCTAAAGTACAGATAGAGTGTGTAACACGTTCAATAGCATCTTCAATCGGATGAGCAAAGTCATACATAGGGTAAATCTTCCACTCATTGCCTGTGTTATGATGTTCTGCATTTACAATACGATAAAGAACAGGATCGCGCATAACGATATTAGGATGGGCCATGTCGATTTTTGCACGCAATACCTTTTCACCATCAGCGTATTTACCATCTTTCATTTCTTCGAAGAGTTTCAAGTTTTCTTCTACGCTACGATCGCGGTATGGGCTATTAACACCAGGTGTAGAGAAATCACCACGGGTTTGTTTAATTTCATCAGCCGTTTGATCATCTACATACGCTTTGCCAAGAGTGATTAATTTCTTAGCATATTCGTACATTTGACCAAAATAGTCAGATGCATAACGTGGTTCATCAGCCCAATCAAAGCCGAGCCATTTTACATCTTCCATGATGGAGTTTACGTATTCAACATCTTCTTTTGCAGGATTCGTATCATCAAAACGAAGATTTGTTAAGCCATTGTACTGTTTGCCAATACCAAAGTTAAGACAAATAGATTTAGCATGACCAATATGTAAGTAACCATTTGGTTCTGGTGGGAAGCGAGTTAACACACGACCACCGTATTTGCCAGTTTCGTTATCTTTGTTGATGATAGCTTCGATAAAGTTAACAGATACAACTTCTTCAGGAGCTACAGTTTTTTCAATATCTTTATGTTCCAACGTTCTAACCTCCATAGGATAAATATTCTTTTATTTTACCATATTTTGCATAATACCGCATATCTTTTGAGGTCTTGTGATATTAGTCGAAATCAGCTAAGTCTATACCAGCTTTTTTAAGCTCTTCTAAGGCAGACTCTACATCCATTTCTGGTTTCTTATAGTTAACTTCTTCATTAACACAGGTCTTTAATGGTTTCTTATGAACGCCAGCAATAATATTGTCAGCTGTCAAAATAGACATATCATAACGCGTACGATCAGTATAAGAACCAATATGTGGTACGATAAGACAGTTCTCAACATCCAATAATGGATGATCTGCTGGCAATGGCTCTGGATCGGTTACGTCAAGTGCTGCGTAATCGATTTCACCTGTTTTTAAGGCATTAATCAAAGCATCTGTATCAACGATAGGTCCACGGCCAACATTAACAAACAAAGCAGTATTCTTCATTTTTTTGAAGAATGCTTCATCACACATGTGATATGTTTCATCTGTTAGTGGAGCCATCACACAAACTACATCACTAGTAGCTAACAAGTCATCTAATTCCATATACGTAGTTTTATGAATCTTGTCATCAATACGCTGATTACGATTATGGTATACCACGGTCATACCGAATGCACGAGCACGACGAGAAATAGATACACCAATAGCCCCCATCCCAATAATACCAAGGGTACGGCGACTCAAATCAAAGCCCTTAATATTAGATGGTCTTTGAGCCCAACGCCCGTTTTTTACGAAATTAGCATTTTCCAAAATACGACGACTAGCTGTGGCAATTAATGTAAAAGCAAGCTCTGCTACGGTTTCATTAAGAACACCTGGAGTATTGCCGTAAGGAATACCGGCTGCTGTTAATTCATCAATTTTTACATTATCATAACCTACTGCGGCCTGAGCAATAACCTTTAAATTAGGTGCATTTTTTACAAGATCACCGTCTACATCTAAAGGGCGAACACACCACAAACCATCCGCATCAACGAGCCATTCCTTTAATGTCTCACGAGGCATTACAGTCTTTTCAGTCCATTGGCGCACATCTACGTGCTCTTTTAAATAAGCAATTGCATCTTTACGGACTAAACCGTTTACAACAACTAGAGGTTTTTTTTCCATATGTATAAGTCCTCCAAAAACGTCTTATAATACACGCCCAAGAATTTCGCGTTAAAGTTAATATCATATATTTCTATTATATACTTATATTTTATACTAGAAAGCTGGCGTAATACAACAAAAAGGAGTAAGGCCTAGGCCTTACTCCTTTTATGTAGCTTTAAATTTGAATTATTTCAAATCTGCTGTACAGTTAGGACATTTAACTGCATCAATGTGAATTTCTGTTTTACAGAATTGACATTCTTTAGTTGTAGGTGCTTCAGCAGCTTCTTCTTCTTTCGCGTTTTTCATCATTTTAGCTAATGCGCGAACCATCAAGAATACAACGAACGCCAAGATTAAGAATTGAATCAAATCAGTAATGAATGTACCGTATGGCAATACAGAACCAACTGCACGAGCTGTATTAATATCAGCACCAGCCATGAATGCATCTTTAGATGCAGCATTTAATGGCAAGTACAAGTTACTGAAATCAATACCGCCTGTGAACAAGCTGATAATAGGCATGAACAAGTTGCTTACAACGGAGTTAACCAACGCTGTGAAAGCAGCCCCAATAATCATACCAATAGCTAGGTCCATCATGTTACCTTTGAATGCAAAAGCTTTAAAATCGTTCAAAAATTCTTTCATTTCTCACTACTCCTAGATACACTTAATTGAGAATGCGTTAATAACTGTACTAATCATAAAGGAAAGATGAAGAGATGTCAATATTTTTCGATGTAGTTTTTCGAATTTATTTAATATAGTTTTTCATAGGTCAATCTAAAATTGTAATAAATCAGTATTTATGCGTACTTTTCGCACCATGTTAAAAGGTGCCAATCACGAATGTGATTAGCACCTCTACTGTCATACAACGTCTATTATTGTATAGATTCGACAATTATTTAATTTTATCCTCTATAACCTTTCCTTCTTGTAAAGGTCCACTTTGTTCTTTGAGGCGAGCCAACATAACAGAAGATACGAACATCGCCACACCAGCGCCTATCGTTTCAATAGATAAGCTTTCACCAAAGAACAAGAAGCCATAGAAGGAACTGATGAATACACCAACATATTGTAAGAATTGTGCCACTACAGCATTTGTGGTAACAAAGGCACCAGTCAAGAAGAACTGAGCCACTACACTAATACCACCAATCGCCAAGATGATAAGCCAATCTGTCCCCTGCGGCATAACGAGTTTATCAGTTGTAACAAGTCCTGCAATCATACCTGTAATCATAAAATACGCCATAATTTCGAAATTACTATGCTTACCTCGCTTAGATATAAGGCGAATCGTTGTATACGCAGCCGCAGATAAAGCAGCCCCTAAAATAGCTACTAAGGCAAACCAAGTAAAGCCGGTAAAGCTAAATGGATTTACCATAACCATTACAGCTACAAAGATCAAAAGAAGCCATTTACCAGCCCCTTTAGGTACCCGTTCTTTAAGAAATAAGGCGCTAAATATCAATACAAATATACCTGATGTTTGAAATAAAATTGTTGCATCAGATAACTTTAAATGCACTAAGGCAATAAAGTTACAAACCATGCCAAAGCCGCCATATAAGCCACGCATAACAAGATGTCCTCTATCCTCTTTCGAGAATCGGATACCTCGGGTATACATAACGATGAGAACAGCTATGGTTCCAAATAAACCACGGAAAAAGGCAATTTCCCCAGATGGAATGTTAGAGCCTAGCATCTTTACAAATAAATTCATCGTACTCAATAAGAGTGCCGACAATAATGCATACATAAGACCTTTTTTAGCCATACTACCTCCCTATACAAATACACTATAGTACAACTAAATAGTTACTATCCCTGTATTATCTATCTTAGCAATCTATTATACAGGAGATACGGAATATATAAAACCAAAATATATGCCGCCCTTCTAGCGAAAGGCGGCATCCTATTATTTAGAGAATGTATCTACAAAATCAAGAATTTCTTGTTTCATATTCTCTTTATCGATTGCTTTTGTGAAACGCAATGGTTTAGATTTCAATGCTTCCAATTGTTTAGGGAATGCTACACCCGTTACAGCAGAAATATTATCTAAGCTTTCATACGGTGTGTCACCTACTTTGATATCTAAAGCCTCGCAAATGGCTGTAGGGAATTTAAATGGATGTGCAGTAGACGCAATAATTGTATGGCGTGCACCGTCTTCAGGATGTTTTTCTAATTCCTTCATGTATGCGCCCATAGCTACCGCCGTATGAGGGTCCATTACATAACCATAGGAGTTGTACACTTGTTCAATGATGGCTTTTGTTTCTTCATCATCAACGTAGGCACCCGCGAAATTAGCTTTAACACGACTGAACTCTTCTTCGTTTACAGTCAATTTACCTGTAGATTTAAGATCTTTCATCCAACCAGCGGTACGTTCACTATCTTCACCAGAGATATAGTACAAGAAACGTTCAAAGTTGGAGGATTCAAGAATATCCATGGACGGAGAAATCGTTGTATAGAATGGGCGGTTCATATCGTATGTGCCAGTTTCAAAGAAATCAGTAAGCACATTGTTTTGGTTGGATGCACAAATCAATTTACCAATAGGAATACCCATTTTTTTAGCATAGTAAGCAGCCAAGATATTACCAAAGTTACCTGTTGGCACTACTACGTTGAATGCTTCGTCTTCGTGAATAGCACCTTGTGCTACGAGCTCAGCATAGGCATTTACATAATATACCACTTGAGGTGCCAAGCGGCCGATGTTAATGGAGTTCGCACTGGAGAACATAACACCTTTTGCAGCAACCTCTTCTGCTGTAGCTTTATCAACGAATAAGCGTTTCAAGAATTGTTGAGCATCGTCAAAGTTACCATGAATAGCTGTTACATTAACGTTCTCCCCTTCTTGCTTTTGCATTTGTTCTGCTTGCATAGGACTTACGCCATCTGTTGGGTAGAATACTTGAATATGCGTACCAGGTACATCTTTAAAGCCCTCAAGGGCTGCTTTGCCAGTATCACCAGATGTAGCCGTTAAGATAAGAACCTCTTTTTTCTCACCTTCTGCTTCTTTAGCAGCTACTAAAAGGTATGGGAATAAGGACAATGCCATATCTTTGAAAGCTTGTGTACGGCCGTGGAATAATTCCAATACAGAAACCTTTTCTAATAAGGAATGTAATGGTGCAATATCACGAGTACTGAAATTAGCATCAGAGTATGCAGAATTGATCATTTCATTTAAATGAGCTTCAGAGAAGCATGGGAACAACTTAGATAATACAATAGCTGCTACCTCTTGATAATTTTTATCTTTCACATCATTGTAAGTTAAGCAGTTTGTAGGGAATAAAGATGGTACATATAGACCACCATCCTCTGCCAAGCCGTGCAACAATGCATATGTTTCATTTACCGCAACGGTACCGCGGGTGCTAGTATAATTCATGGAATACCTCATTCATAACTACAATGGATTTTACGAGTTTAATAGATTTATTATAGCATAAAAGCGCCCCTAAAAGGAGCGCTTCTATAGAGTTTATATGATATTTTCACTCAAATTATATGCTGCTAACAAAACTGAGCATCACAAACCATATAAATCATGCATAAACTAGCTATGCGGATTATAATTCGCCTTCTGCAATAGCATCCAATGTATCAAGGGATGGAATGAAGAAGAGCATGCCTGTAATAGGTTTGGAATAATCAAGCAATTTATCATTTTGCGTAAACATATTAGTAAGCATTGTTTTAGTTACATCCCAGTAACGAGCATAGCCAATAAAGTATGTACCACGTACACCTTGACCCGGTTGAGCAAACGGTACATTCATGCGCACGATTTTATGTTCTTTATCATCGCGATTATCTTGAGACACTACATTATGAGCTGCTGGATCTTTTTCATCATCTTCTAACTCAATATCGCTGAATTTACGACGGCCAATGAACTTTTCTTGCATTTCTGTAGGAAGCGCACGCCACGCATCAAGATCGTGTTCATATTTTTGAGCAAATGCATAAGAACCATTAGTGAATTCAGGATCTTCATCACCAATAACCCCCCACTCAACAGCCTCTTGACCAACAGGGTTTTCAGTACCATCAACGAAATCGATGATAGCACGACCTTGTTCATAGTGGAAACCATGAGTTTCATCGACTACAGATGTAATAGGACGTAAGAATCCCATAATTTGATCTACTACAGTATACGTAACGGATTCATCATTAGAACGTACATGTAAAAATAAATCTGCTGCTACAGCTGGTACGTCTTGTTTATCCCCTTTAATACCTTGGAAATCTTCTAACTCTTTTGGTACCGGTGCATTAGGGAACAAATAATCCCATGCTTTGCGGCTAAAACCAAAGGCAATACCCAATCCTTCACCATTCGCACGAATACTAACAGAACGTTTAATGGCTTGGATACGGTCTGCCATATCTTGGATAACTTCAAGTTCTGCGTCACGATCTTTGCGATTTAATAATAAGGTTGTAAAGTTAACACTTTGGCCTGCATCTTTATATACATCTTGTGTTCTAGAAACATCTACTGCCATTGGGTACCTCCTAATGAGAAAAATTATTATATAGCAATCATAAGCTATTACATCTTTATTGTCTATAATATATACATTATTTAATTTCATTACAATATACAAATAGATTACAAATAGATAATCAGAACCACCCGTAAAACGGGTGGTTTGCTCACGGGCTATAAGCCCGTAGTACTAGGCCAGCGTCTAAAGGCGCTGGCTTTCACTACGTTCAAGCCGCATAGCCATTGACTCGTAACGTTCCCCTTAAAGGGGATATGTATTACTTGCTACCCTTAAAAGGGTCCTCATATTCTTTTACACTAAGTTTATCTTTCATTTGGTCATGTAACTCTTGCTCACGTATATATTTCTTTACTGTAGCCTCATTTAAACCTACCGTACTAACATAATACCCCTCGGACCAAAAGTGTCTATTTCCAAATTTATACTTTAAGTTTGCGTGTTTATCGAACATCATTAGTGCACTTTTCCCCTTTAAATATCCCATAAAAGATGAAACTGATATTTTAGGTGGGATTAATACTAGCATATGCACATGATCGGCCATAAGCTCCCCCTCTATAATCTTGACGCCCTTATATTCGCATAAACGTCTCAGTATTTCACGTAAACTATTTCTGTATTGATTATATATAACTTTACGTCTATACTTAGGTGTAAATACTATGTGGTATTTGCATAACCATTTTGTGTGCGCAAGGCTCTGTGTCTTTGTTGCCATATAAAATCACCTTTCTTTTGCATATAATGCGGCTTGAACACCTACATTATACTTAAGCAAGGTGATTTTTTTGTATAACTTTCGTTGCCGCACCCGCATAGCGGGTGGTTTAATGATTCGCGACTACGTCGTGAACCAGTCTAAAGACAATAATAAGAAAACCCGCACTACTGTGCGGGTTATTTTGGTGGACCACCAGGGGTTCGAACCCTGGACACCCTGATTAAGAGTCAGGTGCTCTGCCAGCTGAGCTAGTGGTCCATGACACGACTAATTATATGCCTATTTTATAGGAATGTAAAGAATATTTATTACATTCCTATAAAACATATACATCAATATTGCCTTAGCCAATCCTTCATCGTATTACAAGCCTCTGTAGAGAGTATATCACTAGTTCCTACACAGTCAACACCACTATACAGTTGAAGAACGCTATGCGTACGGCTTACCTCTTTGACGATAATATCTGTCACATCTGCCTTTGGCACATTAAATTGCAATCCATAACGTCCCTTGTAGGTAATGACAGCAGATTTTGTATCGTATTCTATATGGACTTGAAGCATCTTGCCACCAGGCCAACATTCTTCAATATGTTCCTTTGATCTTGGTTTTAGAAAATCAAAAAATCCCATATTATCCTCCAATGCGCCACATAGGACGTTCTGGTTGTTCCATACCTACGCCATCATGACGTTCTTGCTTTCGCTGCAATGCACGTTCAATATGCAAAGCTAAATCTTCCTCGGTCGCACCATTGCGCACAAGAGATACAAGATCAGCCTCATCATCACGTAACAAGCATAAACGCATTTGCCCATCAGATGTAAGACGTACACGATTACATGTATCGCAGTAGCTATGAGACATAGAAAAGATAAAGCCTATAGCCTTTCCACTTGGTAGCGCTAAGTACGTAGCAGGGCCAAAGCCATAAACGGAATGTACTTCTGTAAGCGGACCTCCACTAACACGTTCTAATTGAGCCTTCCACTCATCAAAGGTTGGACCATGGAACGCATCGCCTTGGAATGGCATATATTCAATAAAACGCCATACAACAGGCCACTTTTCTACATACTGTAATAAAGATTTAACTTCATCATCAGACCAATGGCGAGATAATACGGTATTAATCTTTACTGATTTAAAATTCTCGCTAATAGCACTGCGAATACCATCTAATACGGAATCTAGCTGCCCCTCTTTGCCTACACAAGTGGCAAAAGCGTCACTTTCAAGAGAATCTAAACTGATATTCACTCGGTTCAAACCAAGTTTTTTCAATCGTTGTGCTCGAGATGCAAGCAAGCTACCATTAGTAGTCATAGATATATCTTCAAACCAACCAGTATCCTTGATACGAGTTAAAAGCTCTTCAATATGAGGATATAGCAATGGCTCGCCACCAGTTAAACGTACCGCTTTCACGCCAATACGATGAAAGGCACCTAAAATAGTCATCCATTCATCAACTGATAATAATTGGGTTTGACTTTGAGGTGTAATTTCAGCAGGTCGGCAATAGGGACAACAAAAATTACACGCATCTGTCAATGACAGACGTACATATTCAATTGTACGGCCCCATGCGTCTTTCATAACACACCTCGTTTGTACGACTAAGTTATTTGATAATAGATACTTCATCACCTACGTGAATCGTACCATTTTTAAGGACTTTGCCAAAGATGCCTTGTGTAGGCATGATACAAGATCCTACTTGTTTCATGATTTCACAGCCATGATGACATTCCTTACCAATTTGAGTAATTTCAAGAATTACATCCTTACCAATTTGTAATTGTGTGCCTACAGCCAATTCGTAAAGCACCATACCTTCAACAGTGATATTTTCTGCAAAATCACCAGGTTTTACATCCGCCCCTTGAGCTCGCATATGGTCAATACTTGCAATGCCAAGCAAGCTGATTTGACGATGCCAATTACCGGCATGCGCATCACCTTCCATACCGTGATCTACAATAAGATTAGCGGTTTCAATATTATGTTTCTTTTGCCCTTTTTTCTCACTAATAGAGATAGCAATAATTTTTCCGTCTGCCATGCAACCCTTCCCTTCTTATGGGAACATACCATATATACATAACTTTAATTCAACATGTAATTGCAACTAGTTTTATGATTCTCATCTTACTGAAAGCACCACAAAATTATTCTACAATTATCTATTTATTATAGCATAGTATTCATACAAATTTCCTGTGAATTTAATCACTAAAAAAGAACTCTGCTCCAAGGAACAGAGTTCTCATATAATACATCTTATCGGCGACCCATTTCTTTAATTTCATCACCACGATTAACACCATTAAGTAGTAAGTTAAGCAAAATTGCCATAATACTACCAAAGGTAATACCAGATTTTAAAATAATTTGTGCCCAAGCAGGGAAATTAGCATAAAAGTTTGGCGCTGCAATAGGAATCATAGCCACACCAACACTAATTGCTACAAGCATTAAATTATGATTGCCTTCAAAGCTAACCTTGCCTAAAGAACGAATACCACTGGCAACAATCATACCGAACATAGCAATACCAGCACCACCTAATACAGCATTTGGAATACTAGCTACGATGGCCGCTAATTTAGGAAATAAGCCTAATAAAATCAAAATCACACCAGATGCAGCAACTACAAAGCGGCTCTTAACACCTGTTACAGCAATAAGACCAACGTTTTGAGCAAATGCTGTATATGGGAAGCTATTAAGAATACCACCGATAACAGTAGATACCCCATCAGCACGAATGATTGATGCCAATTCTTTACGACCAATTGGCTTATCTACGATTTCACCAATAGCAATACTATCACCAGTTGTTTCAACCATAACAACAAGCATTACGATAATCATGGAAAGCACAGAAGCCCAATCAAAGGTTGGTAAACCGAAATAGAAAGGTTCAATAACTGCAATCCAACTGGAACGACCAACTTCGTCAAAGTTGGTAACGCCCATTGCAAAAGCAATAGCTGTACCTGCAATCAAACCGATTAGAACAGAAAGATTACTGAAGAAACCTTTTGCAAATTTATAAACAAATACGACGATTAAGAATGTAAGGAACCCTAGTCCAATATTAGTAAAACTACCAAATTGTGGATTTCCTACACCACCGCCCATCCAATTAATGGCAACTGGCATCAAGTTAATACCGATAATGGTAATAATTGTACCTGTAACTACAGGAGGGAATAGTCGAATAAGACGACTAAAGAATGGCGCTATCAAGAATGTAAATAAACCGGCTATGATAATGGCGCCGTAAATAGCAGTCATACCATGTTGGGCACCAATCATGGCCATAGGGCCTACAGATGCAAAGGTAACCCCTTGGATCATTGGAATACGTCCACCAATATTACCAAAACCTAATGTCTGGATTAATGTGGCAACACCGCAAGTAAATAAGTCCGCTGTAATTAAGCGAATCAAATCTTCCACAGGTAAGTGCATGGCCTGTGCCACGATAATAGGTACGGCAACGGCACCTGCATACATGGCCAATACGTGCTGTAAACCAAAGGCAAAGAGCTGTGGTATTGGCAACATACTATCGACCGTATTCATTTGTTTTTGATCTGTCATAATGTCTCCTACATCAAACCTCGAAATAACACCCATTTATTTTACACTATCGTTCGGATTTTAACAATAGAAAAAAGAGAACCTATTATTTTCAAAAGCAATAATAAGTTCTCTTTTTTATTTTTTCCGAACATTATACTCTCAAAATTATAAATCATTCGAAATTGTTCAGGTTTTATTAATTAATATATCCAGATATCTATCAAGTTATTTCAAGCTATTATTTTAAATTGCTATTTTGAGCTAGTTATGCATATAAACCTATAATGGCCGCCTCTTTCTCATCGAGATCTTTTTCAATAGCATTCATTTTTGTAGTTATATCAGTTACAAAGGCTTCGTCTTTAATACCAGATAAATTAATACGCACATTTAAGAATGCCGCCTTTACGGCAGCACGGGCATTAATAGCAGCAATAATACCATCTGTAATGAGGTTTTGATTGCCCTTGCGAGATGCCATATCCGCCAAATCAAAGATTTGATACGCTAATTCACCGATTTCAAAGGGCACCATAGCCGCATCTTTATAAGCTTGCTGAATGGCTGCACTGCGCGTAGCCTTTTCTTCATCAGTATTCTTTGGAAAACCTAATGCGTTCATAAAGATGTTAAATACATCCGCATCAGCTTGGGATAATTCAAGCATGCGATTACGAATAGCTTCTGCTTTACTTTGAAGGTCTTTCATTTCAGATTGAACCTCTTCGTATCCTTTTTTCCCAAAGGTTAAGTTTGCCACCATTTCAGCTAATGCAGCACCCGTTGCAGCTGTTAAAGCCGCAATGGCACCACCTCCAGGTGTAGGTTCTTTAGATGCAGTAGCGGCTACAAAGTCACTCACTTTTTGTTCTACTAATTTCATATCTATACCTCATGTAAAGGAGATAACAAGAGGAACCTTGTTATCTCCTTATAATTACTATAAAACTGTAACGGTTAAAACAATAAACGCTATAACTCTAATTAAAATTAGGCGTAAAGGTTAATCCGTTTTAGAAAGGCTAACTATAAGTATTTACTATTAGAATAAGCCTTTAATCGTACCATCTGCTTCGATATCCATATTAAGAGCGGCAGGACGTTTAGGAAGACCTGGCATAACCATTACATCACCCGTACGGCATACGATAAAGCCTGCCCCATTAGCAACACGAATATCGGATACCGTTATAGTAAAGCCTTTCGGTGCACCGAGTAACGCAGGATTATCAGATAAGGAGTATTGTGTTTTTGCCATACATACAGGCAGACGATCTAGCCCCCAATCTGCTAATTGTTTAATTTGTTTTTTAGCTTTATCTGTGAAGATAACGCCGTCGCCACCATAAATGGTTTTAACAATTTTATTAACTTTCTCTTCCAAACTATCTTCTAAATCATATACGAACTTAGGTGTTGGTTTTGGACCTTCAAGCAATTCTACAACTTTTTTCGCCATATCAGTGCCGCCTTCGCCACCCTTTTCCCAACATTCATTAAGTTCTACAGGTACACCAAATTCATTACACAAGCGAGTTAACTCAGCGATTTCCGCATCTGTATCGGTAGCAAATTTATTTATGGCTACTAACACAGGCACATTGAAGTAACGCATATTTTCGATTGCTTTTTGTAAATTGCTAAAGCCTTTCGTAACAGCCTCAACATTTTCTGTATTAAGCTCTTGTTTTGGTACGCCACCATGCATTTTAAGAGCTCGTAATGTAGCTACGATAACGATTGTATCAGGGAAAATATCGCCGTAACGACATTTAATGTCTAGGAACTTTTCAGCCCCCAAATCAGCACCGAAGCCAGCTTCTGTAACTACAATATCACCTAATTTAAGGCCTAATTTTGTAGCTACGATGGAGTTACAACCATGAGCAATGTTTGCAAATGGACCGCCGTGAACGATAGCTGGTGTATGCTCTAATGTTTGCACAAGATTTGGTTTAATAGCATCTTTCATAAGAAGGGCCATCGCACCTTGGCAACCAAGTTGATGCACATAAACAGGCTCACCTGCTAAATTACAGCCAATTACAATGCGACCAAAACGTTCTTTTAAATCTTCTAGATCTTTAGCTAAGCAAAGAATAGCCATAATTTCAGAAGCAACGGTAATCATGAAGTGATCTTCTCGAGGGAAACCACATACTTTGCCACCAAGTGCTACAGTTACGTTGCGAAGTGCACGGTCATTCATATCTAAAACACGAGTCCAAGATAATTGACGCAAGTCAATTTGCAACTCATTACCTTGATGGATGTGATTATCGATCATAGCGGATAACAAGTTATTTGCTGCTGTAATAGCATGCATATCACCTGTGAAATGAAGGTTAATATCATCCATCGGTACTACTTGAGCATAACCGCCCCCCGCTGCACCACCTTTAATACCAAATACAGGTCCCAAGGATGGCTCGCGCAATGTAGCAATGGCATTTTTACCGATTTTTTGTAAACCTTGTACGAGACCAATGCTCGTTGTAGACTTACCTTCCCCTGCTGGTGTTGGTGTAATAGCTGTAACAAGTACCAACTTACCATCTGCCTTAGACTCTAAGCGGCGAATGGCATCAAAAGAAATCTTCGCTTTATAATGACCATATTGTTCAATATCATCAGGTGTTAATCCGCATTTATCGGCAATAACCTGAATTTTTTCCATTTTATTCTGTTGGGCAATCTCAATATCGCTTAACATAAAGCCTCCTCGGCGCTATGGCCACATAAACCTATATAATAACTATTAGATAGACATATACGTTTTGCAAAATATGTCTACTGTGAATGTATATTTGTACACTTACATTACTCTATTATATGTGAAAGTTTCTCTAATGTCTAATACTTATGTCTAACAAATTTAGTAATCTATCTAATATATAGCAAAACAAACACTATATATACATAACCAAGAAAAGGCCCTGATGTAAATGTACATCAGGGCTTTCAATATATACCAAATACTTATCTTATTAGAATGGGAATAGGATTGGAAGTAAAATAAGTGCTACGATACTAAATACAACGATAAGTGGCAAACCAGCTTTCACATAATCCATGAAGCTATAGCCAGCTATATTGTATACCATAGTATTGGCAGGCATACCAATTGGTGTAGCATATGCCAAGGAGCCAAGAGTTATCATTACACTCGTATCCATATATACCTCCTAATACGTGTAATCTACCTAAAAAAGGGTACAAAAAAAGGAGGATTGTACAAAATCCGTATAATCCTCCTATTTAGTTACATGTCACAATGCAATTATTTAATGAAGCCTACATGTTTATAGATTTCTTCTAACACCTCTTCTTTTTTCGCATTGTATTCTACTTTTTTATTTTCAAAGTAGTTATTACCTTCTGCATCAATGGATACGATAAGTGGACCAAATTCTTTAACCTTAAAAGTCCACAAAGTCTCACACATACCTAATTCACGCCAATTAGCAGATTCTACTTTTTCGACTTCTGTAGCAGCAAGAACTGCATTGCCTGCAGGGAATACACAGTGTAGTGCGCCAAAGTCTTTACATGCACGGGCTGTTTCAGGACCCATGCCACCTTTACCTACAATGAGACGTACACCAGTCTTTTTAACAAAGTCATATTCGAATTTTTCCATTCGCATAGATGTAGTAGGACCTACAGATACTACTTCAAATTCATTATCGCTTATAGTTCGAATAATTGGACCTGCATGAAGTATAGCCCCATCTTTAACATCAACCGGTAAAGTTTTACCTTCTTCTACCACACGACGATGCCCCATATCACGACTAGTTGTAATATGCCCAGTCAAATAAATTACATCGCCTGGCTTAATGCCTTCTAAATCAGATTTTTGAATTGGTGTAGTTAATATTTTCTTAGCCATTATAATGTCACTCCTTTATGAGATTTAACTGTGCAATTACCATCCTTATCAAATACGAGATCGCCGCGACGATGATTCCAACAACCTACACTAACAGCACAAGAAATAACAGATGGATGACGTGTTCCATGTTCAATGTTAACACCTAATACAGTTTTATCCCCACCCATACCTTGAGGTCCAATACCAATCTTATTAATGCCATCTTCTAACAATTGTTCCATATAAGCCGCTTTTTCATTAGGTGCTTTTGAAGATACAGGGCGCATTAATGCCTTTTTAGATAATCCAGCAGCTGTATCAATAGTTGTAGCAATCCCTACACCTACCAATAGTGGAGGACATGCATTTAAGCCATAGCTTGTCATCAAATCAAGAACAAATTTAGCAACACCTTCATAACCTTCGCCTGGCATCAATGTTTTACCGGACCCTGGCAAGGAGCACCCGCCACCAGCCATGTAAGGGAAGATTTCTACATCATCGCGACCAGGAATGATATCCCAGTGAATATAAGGTGCAGTGAGGCCAATATTTTTACCAGTATTAAACTCATCAAAAGTTTCTACACAGTTCAATCGCAATGGAGCTTCTTGTGTAGCCTTATAGGTTGCTTCTCTTAGGATATCTTCTAATTCTCCTAGTAATGGATAATTAGATCCAACCTTTACCCAGAATTGTAATACACCAGTATCTTGACAAGAAGGACGATTAAGCTGAGCTGCTAAATCCATATTATGTTGCATTGTCTCATAAATAGATTTGGCCATAGGATTTTTTTCATCTTGTGCCAATTCATGAATTTTTTCTTGTACATCATCAGGCAATACCTTTGCCATATAAGAAATGAAATTAGCTATCTTATTAGTCATTTCTTGTACTTGTTGTTCCTTCGTACTCATCGCAAACCTCCAAAAAGACTTCATTATTTAAGACGTGATTATTTATGTTTCGGAACCTTAGCTCCTTTCGATGATTTCATTGTACTCTTTTTACAGGATATAACTATCCAATTTATAAGTTGATTTTTGCTTGTGAAAGCACGCTAATTTCATACAAAATCACCTATATGATTATATTTTTACCTATGTAAAATATACAATTACACCTATTCAGAAATATCAAAAAGAGCACTACTTATCAAAAGGTAGTGCTCTTTCATCATTTATTTTTATATGCTTATCAAATATACAAAATCACCTATACCTAATGATTGTATATCCCCCTAATTTTAATTTTCAAAATCATAAAATTATAAGCAATTACAAGGAATTATAACAATGAAAATTATGATTGTAATTTTTTTACAACCATCTCAAGTTCTTCTCTAACATCCTGTAACTTTTGATTAGCCTCTTCCAATCTATCCTTATTGATAGAGGCATCTTGATATGGTAAATAGGTTTGCAATATATCTATAATATCCTTTTCCTGAGTAGAGATAATTTCCTTCCAATCATGTAGCTTTGTCTTACGCCCCATCTCTTTTGCTTGCTTTCTATATTCAGATGGTGTTGTATGGAAATGTTTCTTGAAAGCTACATTAAAGGCTTTAATATCTGCGAAACCACAGCTACTTGCAATATGAGCTACCCCATCCTCAGAGTTAGCTAAACGAACTGTAGCCTCTCGTAATCTCAACCGTAACAAATACTCTAAAAAGGAAACTCCTAATTGGCGTTTAAAGAACTGAGATGTATAGTTCACATTATAACCGCCTATTTTAGCAATATCTTCTAACTCGATCTTCTGCTTATAGTTTTCATCAATATAGGTAATCATTTTATCAAAGGTAGCTACAGTCATATCAGCAGGCTTTGTATGTACAGGGATAGTCTTAACCGCATCAATTTCACGATATATATCACTCGTCATAGCTAAAAAGTGACTCTCCAAGCATAATTGACGATCAGTACCTTCACCATTTACCATTAATAACATCATTTGTGCGGCACGATGACGTAAGGACGTAAAGAATTTATTATCCCGATTAGTTTTATCTGAACGCAATACAAATTGGTACATGCCGAAGTTAGGATCAAAATATTGGAAAAACTCCTTACTTACATGAATAACGAGAGCCGTTGTATCCTCCTCTAAGGCCAATGTAGCATGACCAACTTGAGGAGAAATAATAATCGTATCAAGAGGTTCCATTGTAAAAACCTCACTATTACAACTCATGTCGATTCTGCCCTTTAGTAAGATTAGGATTTCTACGCCACTGTGCCAGTTATAGTGATAGGTACTAACCTTATATATATCACTATTGAAATCTATGTGATTGTGTTTATAGGTGTAGTGAAAGTAATCCATATTAGCTATATGCTCCCTAAAAATTTAACAATAATTATTAAACACCAAGTTTTATAAGCCAATTTTCTCTAACAGAGATAAGGTAAGTATAGAAATACCTCCGCCGATTCCACCAGCTACTGCTATTGTCAAATACGGAATATCAAGAGCTATTTTAAACGTTTTAAAAAACAGCACTATCTGTAAAAGTCCACAGGTTAAGGTTGTCCCAAAAATTACCGCGCCTGCAAAAACCATATTAACAATATTTGTCAGTACAAAAACAGACATAAGTGAAAAAATAAATAACTCTATACTCTTAACTAAAAATATTTCAGAATAAGCATATAAATATACCATAAAAACTCGATTTAATGTTAATGTTGCGTCGGCCCCTCTTGCTATCAATAAAAAGACAGGCACAAAGACAACAGACATAACAATAAAAGTTAAAAATGAACCTACTATATTCCTTGCAAGAGTAGGATTAATTAAAAGTTCGGCTAATGTTGTTGTAGCTTCAGGTTTTAATAAATTGACGCTTACGCTCCCCAAAGTCATGATAAATAGCATTAATACTATATAAAATATAATACCTTTTATAGAACCACTTAAAGTTCCTCTAGCCTGAAAGTATGGCAACCATAAGTTAGGACGCACAACGGCATTAAAAATTTGTCTATATACACTAATAGAGTCAGTACTATTAACCACAAAAACCTCTCTTATTCACATAAAAAATGCACCTCTTATAAATCTAAGAGATGCATTCATTATGATATATATAATTAACAACGGTCAACAGTAATCTTGTTTTACATGTCAATAAATTATAGTTTTATGTTTCTACTCTTTAAATTACATAACCGCTGTAATAGCTGCTGCCAAGCCAAAGAAGATGCCAGGTGCATTGGCTAATGCTACTGGAATATCTCTATGTTCTTTAAACAAACCATACGCTACCCATAATGTACAGTTGATCGCAGCTACAAGTGGTTGGATCCAATCGCCAGTGCCTGGATAAGCTAGGTTATGCATGATTTGTGGGAAGTAAGATACATACATAGCTACAGCAGTAACAGTTGCAACTTTACCTACGTTTTCCATAAATTTTACTTGATTCATATATCCTCCAAAATTATAACTTACTAATTTTTTTACTCCTGATGAAGTATATTCTACTCAGTTTGGAGAATATAACTATCCAAATTAAAAGGTAGTTTTTATAGTAAAATCCACAGAAAAATATAGATTTCTCTCGATTTATTGCATTTTTAGAGTCTATTGATATATAAATTCGCCCATAAAGCACATATAAAAAAGCACTACTTATCAATAGTAGTGCTCTTTTTATAACTTTATAGATTTTCTTAATATAGAAATTTACCCAATTCTAATCTTTCTATATATGTCATAAATTCAGCAAAAATAATTTGCCACAAAACGTTTATCCAAAGAATTAGTTACTATAATAATCTAGTTACCATAGAGATATAACAAAATACCTTTATAAATCCTTTACTACATCAGCTAACTTTTCTTTTAAAGCTTCCAATTTTTTGCTCATAAATTCCAATTCGCTCTTAGCTCGTGAATCATCTTCATAGGACAAGAATGAATGCAACACATCAAGTACATCTTGGTTGTCTGCAGAAATTATTTCTTTCCAATCTTGTAAGACAGTTTTACGGCCAATCCCTTTTACGTGCTTACGATATTCTGTGGGTGTCATATTAAAATGCTTTTTAAAAGCCACATTAAAAGCCTTCACATCGGCAAAGCCACAATCGCTTGCAATTCTTGCAACAGCGTCATCCGTACTAGCTAATCGCACAGTAGCATCACGGATTCTCAGCCGTAATACATACTCAACAAATGAAATCCCCATTTGTCGTTTAAAAAACTGTGATGTATAGGCAACATTATAGCCCCCAATTTTTGCAATATCTTCCAACTCTATTTTCTGCTCATAATGCTCATCAATATAGGCAATCATTTTATCGAACGTTGCTGGTTTCATATCACCAGGTCTAGCATTTTCATGAATCTTTTTAATGGGATCAAACTCTCTAAATACATCCCCAGCCAATGCTAAGTAATGATGCTCTATCCACATTCGATGTACCGGGCTTTCATCTTTAGCCATCAACAACATCGTCATAGCTGCATGATGCCGTAAGGTTGTAAAGAATTGATTATGACGAGTACTATTATCTGAACGCAATACAAATTGATAGGCACCAAAATCTGGATCATACTGTTGGTAAAATTCATTTCCTACATGAATGACAAAGGCAATGACATCCTCTTCCAAAGCTAATGTGGCATGTCCCACTTGAGGAGAGATAATGACCACATCAAGTGGTTCCATCGTAAATGCCTCACCATTACAACTCATTTCCATTTGGCCTTTTAATAAAATAAGAATCTCCGTCTCACTATGCCAGTTGTAATGATATGTGCCAACTCTATATATGTTACTGCTAAACTCTATGTAATTATGTTTATATGAATAGTCGAAATAATCCATAGATATCCAATCACTCCATATGCCAAAATGCACCCCTTATAATCCAAGGGATGCATTCATTATGATATATTTATTTAACTACGGTCAACAGCATCTTGAAGTTTTCTCGGGCATCGAGGCTATGAGGCACTTCAGAAGGCATAATCAAGGTTTCACCAGCTTTCACAGTATGTTCCACATCACCAACGACGATGTGTGCCTCACCATCAAGGATTTGTACAATCGCGTCACCTACAGTTACATGAGTAGAGATTTCTTCGCCCTTTGGTAATGCAAACAAGGTAATACTGAGTCGTTCATTTTGGGCTATCGTAATACTAATCACTTGCCCCTCTTTATACTCTAAACGATCGCCTAGATGTAAAATTTCGTTGACTGGGATATTTTTTGTGAAAGTCTTACTCATAGAAATCACTCCTTATATAACTATATAATGGTAAAAGTAATTAAAAAGTAGATTGAAATAAATTTTGTCAAAACTCAATTGATGTAACTAAAAGGATTATCCTTTTGTTGACTTTATTATAAGTTAATTGAGATTTAATTTCAGTGTCTACAGCAACAGAATTGAAGTAATTTTATATACTTATATAAACAAATAGACGAGGCCTCCACAGAGACCTCGTCTTGTTATTTATATCTATTAATCTTACAAATATTTAATATGCTTAATTTTTAAATGCTACATATATAAAACTTGTAAGTCCATATATTTTAAACTGCAGGTAGTAATCCTAATAGATACACATCAAAGGTATCGCCCGGATGTACTTCATGTACCCCACGAGGAATACATGCGAGGGCGTTCACAGTATATAAACCTAGCATACTACTACTGTTAAAGTGCCGATTCGCCACAAAACGTGGTGCCCCACCGCCAAAGATTACTTTACCTTGTACATACCGATCAAAAGCATTACGCTTAAAGATTTCTGAATCCATTACGCAGGCTACTACTGGTGTGGTCCAGTTTTTTAAGCCTTTATATCGTTTCAATGTTGGCGCTACGATTAGATGCCATCCATTGAATGCAGCCCCTGGATTACCAGATAGACCAAAGATGATTTGACCTTTCGGCGTCACTGCACCATAGGATGCAGCACCTGGACGCATTTGAATGCGCTCATAAATGGATTTAGCGCCTAGTTTTTCATAAATAAGAGGCATTGTATCAAATAGCCCTACGGATACGCCGCCAGAGCTAATGATAATATCAGCATCTTCACTGAGCTGTAACACATGGTTAATTTCAGAGTCTAATTCCTCTGGAGCATCACTGACATGATAGTGCGTAATCTTATGAAAGCCTAAATCCTCCAAGAGTCCACAAATCATAGCTCTATTAGAGTTATAAATTTTACCAGCTGTTAAGCTTTCACCAGGTTCAATCACCTCATGGCCAGAGGTAAGAACTAACACGCGAGGCATTGCATTGACAGCAATCTCAGTCAACCCCAGACCAGTCAAAACAGTTTGTACCGTAGAGGTTACCTCTGTTCCACGAGGAATCACAATAGTGCCAGCACTACATTCCTCACCTTGAGGGATGATATGATCGCCACATTTGTATTTACCTTGAATTGTAATTGTTATACCTGGTTCTCCGGAGCCAACTACCTGTTCTTGCATGATAACAGTATCACATGTATCCGGTATAGGTGCGCCCGTCATAATACGTACTGCATGACCTAGTGCAACAGGTTGTTCCCATACAACGCCGGCGCCTATAACACCGTCAACAATATACTCATTACAATCCGAGGAAAAGGCAATGGCATACCCATCCATCGCTGATTTCGAAAAGGCCGGTACATCTGTGGGCGCAACGATATCCTCTGCCAACACATATCCCTTAGCAGACTTAACATCAATCATTTCTACTTTATAAACTTGCGTATCTAAGGCCTTCTCCCATAATTGAAGGGCCTCCTCAACAGTAACGACGGCCATTTAAACACCTCATCATTTCCTGTATGTGACGTACTAATCCAGGTACGTCTTGGTCTAACTTGCTAATTTCGATTATAGCTACTCGATCAATAGAATCTGAGATAAGCTCTTCTGTATGTCCTTCTTGCGTAACCTCTATAATAGGGGCAATGCCTTGGGACCTTGTTTCTAGTATAACTATATCCACAGGCATAAACTGTGATATTTCATACAGATTTGATTGTTCTTTAGTGCGTATACGAATCGCTGTTTCATTAGGGCCTGCAATAGCCACCGCATCAGCGCCAGCTTTATAAGAAAGGTCTGTATCGGTCCCTTCATGGTCCATTTGAAAGCCGTGTTTATCACTCTTTACAACACCTACAGAAAACCCAGCTCGTTGTAACTCAGCTACAAGACGGGTTACTACCGTAGTCTTACCTGTTTTACGTTTTGATGCTACTACACTTATAACTGGAACTCGACGAAACTCATTTTCTGCTAATGCACGAGCCCATTGATAATCATCATAATGATTTACATTACTTAGCTCCCAATCATAATCACTGGCATCAATAGATTCAACATGACCAATCGTATCAAGGGCATGCTGCAACGATACGTCTTTACCGGCCAGAATAGATGGAAGTAATGATACAATATGAGGTCTATAAATTCCCGCCATAGGTTCTGGCTTACCTCTAGAACCAGTAGGAACTATGACATTCCAATTGTTATGATTCACTTGATATAACCAATCATAATATAAATCCATAGGCATAAATGGCATATCTACAGCCATCACCGCATAGGCAGGACTCATTCCAACAGCTAGAGCACTATAAAGTCCCCCTAGAGGACCACATCGCTCAATAGAATCCCGAACAATAGAAACTTTATTCTTCTCATCGTTCGATAACGTATCAATGATATGAGTCTGAATGGCATGTCCTAACTGATCATCATCACCAATGGAGATGATGATATCATCCACATCCGCTTCTAATCCCTTACGAAGTGCATGAGATATGAGGCTTTCACCATTAACCCAAGGCAATAATGCCTTAGGTTGCCCCATTCGAGAACTCAAACCACCAGCCAAAATAATTAAACCTAATTTATCCACGACGTCCTAAACCTCGTTTAACACCTTGGTAGATGAATAGTAAAACAACAATATTTAAAATCCCATCTGGCACCATATAAGAGGCATTATAAATCATGGAGTAAATCCATGGATTTTGACCTTGAGGTGCATAGCTAGCGAACACAACGGCACCGCTCACAACAGTGGCGATCCAGCGCAATGCAATACCAACAATAGAACCTGTAATGAGTCCAGAAATAGAATCTTTGAAGTAACCACATACACCTATGGCACCATAAGCAACTAGATAATCCAATATAATACTTAAATAGTGTACAGATGATTTAAAGCCTAAAATAAAATGTAAAATACCATATACGACGCCAGCAAAAATTCCCCGTGCACCACCCCAACGATAGGCATAAATCATGAGCGGCACCAAAGCTGCAGCCTTAATGGATCCTCCTTGAGGCATATGAAAAATCGTAATAAAGGATAATACTTGAGCAATTGCAATCGCCACACCTGCTTCTGCAAGCATGCGAGTTTTGGACTGATCCATGTCAATCAACCTCCTTTTACCATATATATTAATGTATATAACTTGCATAATCTACTTGTATTGTACTACAGTTCGTTTCTGAGTCCAAACAAAATATTCGGAACGTATTGAAAATTTTACGCGACTCTTGTATAATGGTACAGGTTCAATTTGTAATACTCGAAGGAGATATAGAAAATATGATTAATACAACGAACATCTTTGATTATGAAGACGTGCAATTAATTCCTAATAAATGTATCGTAACTAGCCGTAGCGAATGTGATACACATGTTAAATTAGGTAATCGCACATTCCGCTTGCCAGTAGTTCCTGCAAATATGCAAACTATTATCGACGAAGAATTGGCAGAAAAATTAGCTCGTGAAGGTTATTTCTATATCATGCATCGTTTCCAACCAGAACGTCGTATGGATTTTGTTAAACGCATGCACGATCTTAATTTATACTCTTCTATTTCCATTGGTGTAAAACCAGAAGAATTTGCTTTAGTTGATGAATTCAAAAAAGCAAACTTAACACCTGAATACATTACAATCGATATTGCACATGGTCACTCCAACGCAGTAATCGATATGATTCAATACATCAAAAAGAACTTGCCTGGAACTTTCGTTATCGCTGGTAACGTAGGTACACCAGAAGCAGTTCGTGAACTTGAAAATGCTGGTGCAGATGCAACTAAAGTTGGTATCGGCCCGGGTAAAGTTTGTATCACTAAATTAAAAACTGGCTTTGGTACTGGTGGTTGGCAATTGGCTGCTGTTCGCTGGTGTGCAAAAGCAGCTACTAAACCTATCATCGCTGACGGCGGTATCCGTGATCATGGCGACATTGCTAAATCTATTCGCTTTGGCGCAACTATGGTAATGATTGGTTCCCTATTCGCTGGTCATGAAGAATCTCCAGGGGAAGAAAAAATCGTTGACGGCAAAGCAGTAAAAGAATACTTTGGTTCTGCTTCTGAGTTCCAAAAAGGTGAACGCAAAAACGTAGAAGGTAAAAAAATCTTCATCGATTCCAAAGGTTCTATCTTTGATACATTAGTTGAAATGGAACAAGATTTGCAATCCGCTATTTCTTACGCTGGTGGTACTACTCTACAAGCAATCCGCAAAGTAGACTATGTACTTGTTAAAAACTCCATCTTCAACGGTGACCGTTAATACAATATTACATGTAAAAGCCACAGGATAAATCCTGTGGCTCTTTTGTATGTAATCAATGTGATCTACAATATATTCACAATAACATTGCCATATTTCATAAAATTAGCCCCAAAGACATACCGTCTTTGGGGCTATTATTTAAGCTTCAGCTTCTTTTGATTTGTCCATTAACATATAGGCGTATTTACCTATACCTGCACTTACTACAAGTAATGTAGTCAATACGATAAATGCTACTGTAAGACTTGTTCCATGAGCAATGAAACCAATCAATGCTGGTCCCATCAAAATCCCCATATAGCCAAGCATGGTAGATGTTGCCACAGCTTGTGTCATAGGAATTACATTTTGTTCCCCCATAGCAGAGAACAAGTTTGGTACTACCATGGCTAAAGAAATACCAAGTAATAAGTATGTATACATGGAGCCATAACCTGGTAGGAATACAATAAGGCCCATTGCAATAGCGCCTAACAAATAACCACCAATTACAACTTGTTTAGAGGTTAAATGTTTACCAATTGTATTGCCAAGCAAACGGCCAATACACATAGTACCATTAAAGAGCATAACGCCCATAACGGCTTCTTCGATAACAATACCTTTATCTTCGAATAAGTATAATGCACTCCAATCCCCTACTGCACCTTCAACCAAGTAAGATACAAAGGACAAAAGACCAAAGATAATAGCTATCGGATGGAAAGATAATGGGCTTTTAGATTTTTTAGTAACCTTTGCATTTGGATCACTACCAAAGGTTAACATAAATTGGCTAACCACGACCATGGCAATGAATAATACGATGAGAAGTCCCCAAATACTAGCATTAACAGGTAAAGATAATATTTTTAAAAGCACCAACAAAACGCCAGCACCGGCAAAACCGCCTAAACTCCATCCACCGTGATAAGCCCCCATCAAGTGCTTTTTACTCACCTTTTCTGTCAAGATAGCTTGTAAATTGGCAGACGCACCACTTAAGCCGACGCCAATACCAAAGAAGAATAAAGCAGCTGTGGTCGTAGCAATTGTAGAGCACATCGTAACAATAGCAAGAGATAACATGCCAATAAAGCTAGCTAATAAAACGACTTTCTTGCATCCAAAGTTCTCTACTAGCTTACCAGCTATGGCCATGGACAAACAAGAACCTACACCGAGCACTAAAATCATGGAACCCAATACATCTTCACCGATACTAAGCTTTGCTTTTAAATATGGTACAAAACCAGCCCACAAGGCTGTATACATACCTGGGATAAAGAAGCCCCCAAAGGCACCACGAATATTTGCTGTTGAAATAGAAACTTGATCGTTCATTACATCCTTTCTGGCTTCTAGAACCGTCCGGCGAAGAAAGGCCCTTTTTATCCGCAACGCACTAAAACTTGTACCTTAGCAGGAAACCATTTTAATTACATATGATTTATTATTGAAATATAATAACCCTCTTTACGTTACATGTAAAGAGGATTTTCTAATTTTAAATTAAACTTAAAAAGCAATATAAAGTATATCAGATTTAATATAACTAATTAGTCTTTTAGATGATAGTTAGTAAAGGAGACATATCCCCACACAGCTAGTAAGTAAGGCCACAAGAACAGGTACAGCAGTTCGTTTAAGTAAGTCTACTGACTTAATATGTGCCACGCCTGCTACGCCGACCATTACGGGACTGATTGGGCTAAGGAATAAGCCTAGGCTTGCACCGTTTTGCATACCAAGCATAGTAGTAATCGGATCCAAGCCTAGATGAGCTACGATATTAGGTACTAGTGGAACCAAAGTAAATAATGGCGCTACATTGCTACCTGTCACCATGCTAAGGCCTAACATACCGCCCCCTAGCACAGAGGTAAGTCCTATGGAGTTAAGAGATAATGTTTGAAGTGCCCCAAGCAAGGATTCAATAATACCTAAACTCACTAGTCCTTGTGCAAAGATTTGTCCCCCTATAATAAGTGTCACTGCATAAGAGAACTGGTTCCCCATACCTTCAAAGAAAATAGTTGTACTCTTAAGTACTGTTCTCAGATTTCGATGACGAATTAATTCAGCTAATAGAGCTATACCAAAGGCAAGCATCATAGCAAGGGTAACATTCATCTTCACACCAGGAAAGCCATATTGACTAAAGCCCAAAATAAAACACAATGGCAATAATGGGAATATCATATACGGCTTAGGCCCTATTGGCGCCTCTGGAATACTTTCACAAGCATCTATAGCCTTAGGTTCCTCCACCCGGTCACGATATTTCTGCCAGAAAAAGTGTGCTATAGCCGTCACAATGGCGACTAAGAAATAAAGGCGCAACTGGTAGCCTACAAAATAGTTTGGCACAGGCATATTCAAGGTCTTTGCAATGAGTAAGGTAGATACCGCACCAGGCCCTACGTCCATAAGATGCCCCGTTGCAATAACCGCTGCAGCCCCCACTGGGCTCACCCCAAGGCGAAGCAATACGGGATACATAGTAACCATCATAAGAAGTGCAAGACTCAACGGATTAGGTACACAAATAGACAGTCCCATATTAAGAAGAAACATTAGGGCCAGTACAATATATGGACGATTTAGACGATATAAAGGACGTATAAATGTATGTGCCAATCTCGTCCCTGCCCCAATATGCTCCATATATTTTGCATAACCAGCACAGGTCATAATCATGAGACCTAAATTTACTATATTCTCAGACGTAGTAATTCGCACAATATCCATGGCATCAAATACCAAGACACCTGTAGATTGAGACTCAACGAGTATAGCATCAATCCAATTTGCTTCATAAGCAATAAACATCATGAGAATCCCCATACCAATTAAAACTGGCTGTGGTTGATAGCGCTTCATTAACAATATACCTGTAATAGCAATAATGGTGATACATATAACTATATTCATAAATAAGCACCTCTCAACTAGAGAATATATATTAGACCTATATAAGATGTATACTACACTTGTATTAAACCCATGTTATACCTATATTATACCTATATCATGCACAAAAGATAAATAAAGATACAATGAAAAAGCACCATTATCCTTAAGATAACAGTGCTTTTAAGATGGAAATATCTAATTGATTTTATTATTAAACATACAAACATCTAATCTATTAGACGGATTAGTACGTAAGTTATTACTTATATAATTAAATAGTTTTTATTTATGCTCTTTCAACCATGCAATAGCATATTCAGCATATACCGCTGATGCGGCAGATAGTACAGTATCATCCATATTAAATCTATTATTATGATGATCGTAGGTAGCCTCGATTTCAGGGTTTTGAATCCCAATAAAAGCAAAGCAACCTGGTTTATCTTGTAAATACCATGCAAAATCTTCTCCTGGCATTACTTTACGCATTTTAGAAAGCTTGTCTTTACCTAATGTATCAATAACGACACGTTCCGCCAATTCACTAGATGCAGGATCATTAATAGTAGGCGGTACTTTTTTTACATATTCTAATGTAGCAGTTGCTCCATAAGCTTCAGCAGTATATTCTACTACGCGTCGTATGGATTCCACATAGTACTCTTCTTGGTCTGGGTCAAAGAATCGAATAGTTCCCCCCATTTTAGCTTCACCAGGGATAACATTCCATTCAGATCCAGAGTGAATATTACCAATAGTGAGTACAAGAGAATCTAAGGCACTCACATTACGCGACACTACGGTTTGTAAGTTCATGACGATAGCACTAGCTACTACAATAGCATCAATCGCCTGATGTGGCTGTGCACCATGGCCTTGTTTGCCTTTTACGTTAATAGTAATCTGGCTACTTGCAGCCATACGAGGACCTTCTTCTACAGATATGAGTCCTGCTGGTAAGTCAATCCATACATGGCCACCAAAGATAGCATCCACCTTATCATACCAATCACCAAATTTAATGAAATCTGGTGCACCCGCTCCTGTCTCCTCAGCAGGTTGGAATGCTAAATATACGTCGCCTTCAATGCGATCTTTCATAGACATTAACATCTTGGCAGCACCTAACAAAATAGCCATATGACCATCATGACCACAAGCGTGCATTTTGCCTTCAGTTTCTGATTTATAGTCTACTGTATTATGTTCATGAACAGGTAAAGCATCAATATCAGCGCGCAACGCGATAGCCTTGCCAGGTTTATCACCGTGGATGATACCAACTAAGCCGATGCCACGCTCTGTATCTACATGAACCTCTACGCCCATAGATTCTAATTCTTTAGCCAAGGTTTTAGTTGTTTCAAACTCTTCATTGCTCAGCTCTGGATGTTTATGAAAATATCTACGCCACTCTTGAACGTAGCCTTTATATTGTTCTATTAAATCGCGACTATGCATGGTATCGCCTCCTTATAAAATCCCATAATCAAGGGGAATAACAGGGTAAAAGTAAAAGAAAACGACAGGCATCGCCATGTCGTTTTCTTTATGTCTTATCGGTTGCGTAATACTGCTTGTACCGCCAAGGATACAACAGCTGTTGCAACTGCCACAGCAGCCGTAATTTTTGCTGTTGTGAAAAGTTCTTCTTTTGTAGGTTTTGCTTTTGTAGCAATATCTAATGTTTTTGCTACAGCAGGAACCAACACTTCGTTACGTAAGGATTCTGTATTCATATTTACTCCTCCAATATAGACTGTTTCTTATAGGGTAACACGAATGAGAACTAAAGTCTATATATTCATCGATTTATCTCAATAATTATACGGTTACGCAACTATTTTAAATAATATTTATGAAAGTTATCCTTAAAATTATTTTGCCGCTAACTCTTCAATAGCTTCAGCTACAATAGCAATCGCTTTTTCCAATTGGTCTTGAGGAATATTAAGAGCTGGTAAAAGACGTACTTTATTTTTCGCAGACAAGCATACAACGCCCTTTTCAAGACATTTCGGAATGACTGCTTTTGGATCTACTGTAGTTTCAATACCAAGCATAAGGCCCATGCCGCTCACACCTAGAATACCAGGTTTGCCTGCTAAGGTAGTTTTTACATAGTCTCCTTTTGCTTTTACAGAATCTAAGAATTCTGGTGTTAAACGATTAATGATAGTATTGCCTGCTGCCGCACAGATTGGATTGCCACCAAAGGTTGTAGCATGTGCACCAGCATTTAACACATATTGCATCTTTTCATTGAATAATGTAGCCCCCATCGGAAGGCCTCCTGCTAAACCTTTTGCAGTAGATACTACATCTGGCTCAATGCCAAATTGTTGGTATGCGTATAGACTACCAGTACGGCCATTACCAGTTTGTACTTCATCGATTAACACGAGTTGATCGTGTTCATGAGCATATTTTGTTACTGCTTGTACGAACTCTTTATCTAGTGGCATAACGCCACCTTCACCTTGAATAGGTTCCATCATGATGGCACAAACTGCTGGATTATCAAGTGCTTTTAAGGCCGCATCAATATCATTAGCTGGTGTATGAATAAAACCTGCTGTAAATGGGAAGAAATGTTGATGGAATACATCTTGGCCTGTAGCAGATAAGGTAGTAATAGTACGACCATGGAAGCTATTAACCAAGGTGACGATGACATGACGACCTTCACCGTATTTGTCATGGCTATATTTACGAGCTGCTTTGATGGCACATTCATTAGACTCTGCACCAGAGTTAGAGAAGAATACCTTCTTCATACCTGTTTTAGCGCACAGTTGTTTTGCCAATTCAATTTGTGGCAAAGAATAGTATAAATTTGAAATGTGGTTCAACGCATGAGATTGTTTTGTCACAGCCTCTGTCCATTCATCGTCATCGACACCAAAAGCTGTTACGCCGATACCAGATCCAAGATCGATGTATTCTTTACCATTTACATCCCATAAAAGGGACCCTTTCCCCTTTTCAAAACATACGTTAAACCGGCCATACGTATTGGCTATATATTCTTTATCTTGTTGTTCAAAATCGATTGTATTACTCATTACATCCTCCAAACGTACGGTCGTGCCGTCGTCTATCTATATGAAAGGTAACGATGGTAATAAATACTTACCATCGCTATACCTACTATATTACTTTACAAACATGGTGCCAAGACCTTCATCAGTCAATAGCTCAATAAGAATGGCATGTGGAATCTCACCATTGATGATAAATACCTTTTGAGCTCCTGATTTAATGGCCTCTAAGCAGCAATCCACTTTTGGGATCATACCGCCAGCGATAATCCCCTCTGCTTTTAATTGATCCGCCTCTGCCATAGTGATTTTAGAGATTAGAGAACTAGGATCATGCACATCTCGTAATACACCATCAATGTTAGTCATGGCCACCATTGTTTCCGCCTTAAGGGCACCGGCAATTTTTGCGGCTACCGTATCAGCATTGATATTATATGTCTTGCCATCAGCCCCCATACCAATGGAAGAAATGACAGGAATATAACCTCTACTGATAACATCATCGATAATACTTGTATCAATCATATCGATAGAGCCTACATAACCAAGCTCATCATTTTGTTTATGAACTTGAATCATATTACCATCCACACCACAGAGACCAACAGCCTTACCACCAAGGTCTGTTAAATCTGCTACAAGTCCTTTATTAACCTTACCGGCTAATACCATTTGTACTACATCCATTGTCGCTTCATCAGTGACACGCAAGCCATTTGCAAAACGGGATTCAATTTTCATGGCATCTAGTGTGCTATTAATAGCTGGTCCGCCACCATGAACGAGTACAACTTTTACTCCTACCAATTGAAGTAGCATTAAATCCTTCATAACGGATTTTTTTAATTCTTCATCAATCATAGCATTGCCGCCATATTTAACGACAACGTATTGATCTGTATATTGTTTAATATATGGAACGGCCGCAGTTAAGATATGCGCCCGCATTGCATTTGTTACGTCCTTCATAGTTCCCTCTCTAACCTAGTGCTAGGCCTGTATCCTCAGGCAAACCTAAAGCAATGTTCATACATTGAACAGCAGCACCAGAGGCACCTTTACCTAAATTATCGAAAATAGCATGAACCATAATGCGTTCATCGTTGCCAGTCACATAGATTTTCATGCTATCTGTGTTGCTCAATTGATTTGCATTTAACATGCCTGTATTACTGTTCTCAGTAAATGGTACGACAGTAATAATCGGGCTACCTTTATAAAAGTTTTCCAATGCCTGTTGCACTTTATCAATACTTATTGGCTTTTGACATAAACGACTGTGAATACCTACCGTTACTTCCATGCCAGAATAATAATCGTCAACAATAGGAATAAAAATAGGCGCTTCACTAAGGCCACACACATGCTGCACCTCAGGCAAGTGCTTATGTTGTTGACTAAGACCATATTGACGCGGTGCATAGAGGAAATAATCCTTTGGTTCACTTTCATATTGGCCAATCATCTTTTTACCACCACCGCTATAGCCTGTTAAGGATGTGATAGTGAAAGGATAATCTGTTGGCACAAGACCAGCTTTTACAAGAGGTGCAATACACGCAATCATTCCACTCGCATGACAACCAGGGTTAGCAATATGTTTTTCAGTAGCGATGGCTGTTTTATAATCCGCACCGAGCTCTGGGAAGCCATAAGCCCAATCAGCAGCCGTTCTAAATGCAGTCGATGTATCAATTACCTTACATGGTAATTCACCGATAGCGGCCATGATTTCTTTAGATGCCGCATCAGGCAAGCAGAGAAATACAATGTCAGCCTCTTTAGCTACCTCTTTAATGGCCTCTACATTTTTACGATCCTCATCAGCTGTAGCTAATAATTCTATATCTTTTCTATCGGATAAGCGTTCATGAATTCTTAAACCTGTTGTGCCTTCATGACCGACAATAAATACTTTATAAGGTGCCATAATAAACCTCATTTCTCACCTATTGGTGACTCACACCTATTTATACAACTCTCAGTTATTACTTTCATCGATTATAAATAGGAAACAAACTATACCATACATCACCTTCTAGGGAGATGAAATTATTTCAAAGGATAGTCACTAAAGGTAGCAACCATAACGGCCTTAATCGTATGGAGACGATTTTCTGCTTCTTGGAAGGCTAAGGAATTTGGACCTTCAAAAACCTCTTCCGTTACCTCAATACCATTCATGCCGAACCGTTCAAAGATATCTTTACCTACTTGTGTTTCTGTATTGTGGAATGCTGGCAAGCAGTGACAGAATTTTGTATTTGGATTGCCAGTTAATGCCATCATTTCTGCATTAACTTGGAATGGTTTAAACGTATTGATACGTTCTTCCCACATATCGTATGTATCACCCATAGTTACCCATACACCTGTATAGATTACATCTAAGCCTTTAACACCTTCAGCTACATCGTCTGTACATGTAATGGTAGCACCTGTTTCTTTCGCAACTTTCAAACATTCTTCATAGAATGGACCGGCTGGCCAGTATTGTTTAGGACCGATAAGTCTGAAATCCATACCCATTTTAGCGGCGCCACTCATTAAGGCATTACACATATTAGATTGACCATGACCCACATAAGCATAGGAGATTTCATTCAATGGTTTGTCGATATTTTCTTGAAGTGTCAAAAAGTTTGCTAATGTTTGTGTTGGGTGGTCCATATCGGTAAGGCCATTCCAAACAGGTACGCCAGAATAATCAGCTAATGTATCTACATCGGCTTGATCAAAACCTCTAAACTCAATGGCATCATACATAGATCCTAGAACACGAGCTGTGTCTTTTAAGGATTCTTTTTTATTCATTTGGGAACCTGTAGGGCCAAGATATGTTGTATGAGCCCCTTGGTCCGCAGCACCTACTTCAAAGGCACAACGTGTCCGTGTAGAGTCTTTTTCAAAAATTAATGCAAAGTTTTTACCTACTAATGTTTTGATTTCTTTTCCTGCTTTTTTATCGGCTTTTAATTTTGCAGCCAAGTCCAAGAAGTATTTAATTTCTTCTGGTGTGTATTGAAGCATTGTTTTAAATGATGTATATTGTAAACTCTTCATGATAACCTCTTATTTCAAACTACTTATTTAACTACTTTTCTTGTAAAAATTCGGCGGCAATGGCAGCCATCATTGTTATACCAGGTTCTAGGATACTTTCATCAATGGTGAAAGTATCATTATGCAAGGCCGGGTTACCTTCAAATCCAGTACCTAACCAAAGGAAAGCACCTTTTATTTTATGAAGATACGCAGAGAAGTCCTCTGCAGCCATAGACGGGAATTCAGGATGTACCACCGCTTCTTTACCAAGATATTTCTCTACAATAGATGTGGCATAATCGATGGCGTCCGGATTGTTGATAGTAGCTCCATGACCACGTTTATAATCTAAGGTACTCTTTGTTTTTAATAACATGTCGAGAGCTTGTAAACTTTCACCAAGACGTCGTTCTATATAATCCCGTTTTGCTGGTTCATAAGTACGACAAGTACCTTCTAGATATACATCGCCACAGCCTACATTGTATCTGTCGCCCCCCTTGATAACACCGATGGTACACACGAGATTTTCCATTGGATTCGTTTCACGAGCCACAATAGATTCTACGTTTACAATCCAGTTTGCGGCTGCTACGATGGCATCTACCCCATTATGAGGCTCCGCTCCATGGGTTGATTTACCTTTAATATGCACGAGGAAGTGATCCGATGCAGCCATCAAATTACCTTTTTTTAGACCTACCGTACCAACCGGTAATTGTGGCCATACATGAAGGCCATATATTTCATCTACATCATCAAGAATGCCGCTATCTACAATACCTTGTGCACCTGGGAGTAATGCTTCCTCTTCGGAAGGCTGGAATACGAGCTTTACGGTGCCATGTAATTGGTCTTTAATAGACTGTAAAATGGCTGCTGCACCAAGCAAAATCGCAATGTGGCTATCATGACCACAAGCATGCATAACGCCATCATTTTCTGATGCAAATGGCAATCCAGTAGTTTCATGTATGGGTAAGGCATCTATATCAGCACGCAATGCAATGACTGGTCCAGGTTGAGCCCCTTCGATTTTACCGATAACTGCATAATCAGAAACATCATTTACAAAAGGAATACCTAATTCACCAAGAATCTTTTGAATAAATAAGGATGTATTTTTTTCTTCACCAGATAATTCTGGATGACTATGAATATGTCTACGCCATGCTACAACTTGTTCTTTATATTGTGCGGCATATTTCTTGATCAAATCTTGTAATGTATTCATTACTCTATCTCCTTTATACACTATATGTATGTTTTATACATTATTAGCGTATTTTTATAACCTATGTACGTATTATAATACTATCAGTCGTTTTATTCAAGTTTTATACAAATTTTCTGTATTTTTATTTGTTATACTATGAATTAATTTTTATCATAGTCCTTAAAACTGTAATTTACATGATCTTAATTTAGCATATAAAATATCTAATAAATATATAATTATCATTTATATGTTTACCTATTTAAACTATAAATGAGAGAAAACTATTTGTATAAACACACAAAAAAGACACCTTCCAAGGAAGGTGTCTTTTGCTTATATATTCTTATATTCTTGTGCTTCTATTTCTCTATAACCGACTCATCTAGCTGTGTACCGTCTGATAAGAAAGCTTTTACTATTAATTTATTCGGTGTAACAGTCATCGTCATATAGTTATTCTTATCTCGATCTGGTGCCACATATACATCTAAAGGATGTTCTTTCCACTTAGGACGACGAGCATCTCCGGCAATACCAGTCAGAATATATAATGGTCCCGAAGCATCTCGATCAAAGTTACGTACATGCCCTCTATTACGATAAGAATGTAAATGAGCTGACAACACTAAATCTACATTAAACTCATCAAAGATAGGCATAAACAATACGCCCTCTTCGTTGAATCCTACATCACGACTTGCGCCAGGGCGGTCAAAGGCATATTGGAATGGATCCCGATGCATGAGAACTACGGTCCACTTTTTAATATTTGCTGCTAAATCTTGGCGTAACCATTGAATCTGTACATCATAAAGATCTGGATGATGTGTATCATGATTATCTTCATGATTGCTTTCATAAAGTTGCGTATCTAATACAACATAATGAACATCACCGAAGTCATAGGAATAATAACGACGATTAAAAATTTCATTCCCATTAGGCGGTACTGCGAAGTAATTCAAATACGCATAAGGCTCGCGCATTTTCCAATCTAATGTATACATCTCGTGATTGCCTAAGGTCGTTGCTAACGGCACATTAGCACTCAACGGTCTAATGGAATTTAACCAAGTGCGCCATTGATAGTCTTGTTCCCCATTATCTACAAGGTCCCCCATACTAATATACAGGGCTGTCCTTGGATTGCGATGTGCAGAATCCTTAACAATCTCTTCCCATTGAGAATAATCCCCCGACTGAGAGTCTGGATATATGAGCACATCATAAACACTAGCGCCAGCCGTTTCCAGGGAGTACCAATCACTACGGCGATCACTGCCATACCCAACACGATACTCATACTTTGTTTTAGGTGTTAACCCTGTCAATGTGGCCTCATGGATATAGGTAGTACTGCCATCATCAGTAAAAACTTTATCCGTTGCCCCTATCGATTGAGTATTTTCAGAACCTGTAAGACGATACTCTATTACCGCATCAGCTTCGCTGCTATCTGATTGCCACATAATAGTACGACTCGTGCTGTTATCTTGAGCTACAATTTGCCGAATATAACGACTTTCAGAATCGAGTAGTGGTTTTATTTCTTGACCACTCACCACAGCCGCAGTCCGTGCAATTCGACTGTATATAGTATCCCTATATACATAGCTACCTACAGTAGCAGCAACCACGGTAATAATAGCTAGTAAGGATATGATTAATCTTTTTTTGCTCATATAATTCCTTTATTAACTAAACTGTTTGACTAATATTTAATATGAACACATTATAAAACTTAAACTTAACTTTAAGTCAAACAAGATTTACCTACTATTTTTCGTAATATTGCTTCATTTGTGTATAGCCATTAACGATGACTTCAATTTCACCTGTTCTAGGATGGAAGATAAGACCGTGAATAGGTACGTCTTTCGGAATCAAAGGATTCATACGCAATTCGTCTACAGTGTCTTCTACATTTTCAGCAGGGTGTGTAAATCCATCTGCCCAGCGTTCCATTTCTTTACGGACCATATGAATCGCTTCTGGTGCAATACCACGAGCCAACATTTTTTCTGTTAGATCTTTTGCTGTAGTTTTTGCCATACCACATTCGTGATGACCAATGATAAAGATTTCGTTAACGCCTAGCTCATAAATACAAACAAGTAAACTACGTACAACGCCATCAAAGGGACCTGTAATACAGTTCCCTGCAGTCTTTACGATTTTCGCTTCACCGCGGCCAATATCCATGGAATCTTCTAAGAAGTTAACAAGACGTGTATCCATGCATGTAACGATTGCCATTTCACGACTAGGCATCTTACTGCATTTAGTATCTGTTTCTACGTAACCTGTATTTTGATCTTCTACATATTCTCTATTATGGGCTAAAATATCATTTAATAAACTCATAGTACCTCCTATATAAAAAGACCTTGGCATACAACCAAGGTCTCTATATCAATAATGGTCGATATAAATATTATATCATATTCAGTTGTATCCATTCTAAATCACTACTAGTCTTAGATCATTATTCTCCAAAAATAGATTTAGAATAATTAGAGTTAAAACTTATCTATCAGGTGTAGATAGTGCTTCGATAGCTACGCTACCACCGCGTACAACTTCAATGCGATTAACGAACATATCTTTAAATAGAGCAATCATGTCGTTATTTTTGGATACTGTTTTTACACATTGTACGAGAACAGATTTGCGGTTATAATCGACTACCAACAAGTCAAAGGTTTGAGCAATGCGGAAGATTTCTTGTTTATCTGCTTCTTTGCAACTGTTGACCTTAATAAACAATAGCTCTTTTTTTGTAATCCTCATATCCGTAAAGTCGATAACCTTAATTACCTCTACACTGCGATTTAATTGTTTAATGATTTGTTCGTACGTCAAATCATCGCAAGTGAGCTCAATGGTCATACGAGACATGGTAGGATCTTCTGTTTCCCCTACAGTCAATGTATCAAGGTTATAATTTTTACCTGCGAAGAGGCCTGAAATTTTAGCCAATACGCCGATTTGGTTCTCTACATACGCTGAAATACAGCGCTTTTCCATATGTAATTCCATAGCCCCTCCTATTTTTTATCCTTTAATAACATATCGCTTAAAGATTTGCCAGCTGGTACCATTGGTAATACATTGAGCTCCGTTGGAATGATGAACTCAAGTAATGTAGGACCATCTTTGAAAGTATCTGCCAATTGGAACCCTTTTTCGATATCCTCTGCCTTCGTGATACGCATAGCTTTAGCACCATAAGCTTCTGCCAATTGTACAAAGTTTGGAACATATTCAAACTCATCATTATCGATCATATCACGCGTTACAATAGAGCTTTCATCCATCAACAAATTAGTACAAGCATATCGTTTATCGTAGAACAATTGTTGCCATTGCCGTACATTACCAAGGAAGCCATTATTCAAAATGATGAGAGTTACAGGTAAACGGTAATGCATAGCTGTGGCAAATTCTTGGATATTCATTTGTACACCACCATCACCACAGATAGCAAATACTCGTTTATCAGGGTTGCCAATTTGAGCCCCTAACGCCGCTGGGAACCCATAGCCCATCGTGCCAAGGCCACCAGATGTCAACATTTGGTGTTGTCCTTTAATTTCGAGGAACTGAGTAGTCCACAATTGATTTTGTCCTACATCAGTAGCAACAATAGGTCGTGCATAGTGGTTATTAATATAATCAATAACAATTTGAGGTGTTAAGCCTTCTTCACCAGCTTGTGTAACAGGGCGCTCAGCCTTAAGTTGTTGTAATTGCGCAGGCCATTCACCAAGATCATGAGGTTCAATATATTCCAATAATTTTTCAATAGCTAATTTAGCATCTGCTACAATTGGAATATCTACCTTAATATTTTTAGAAATAGATGCTGCATCCACATCAATATGGATAATCTTACAATTTTGTGCAAAGGTACTTAATTTGCCTGTAATCCGATCGTTAAAGCGTGTACCAATAGAAATCATTACATCACAATCAGTGAGTGCCACATTCGGTGCATAGCCACCATGAATGCCAATATTGCCGAGATATAAAGGATGTCGACTATCGATAGCACCTTTCCCCATCAATGTAGTTACAGCAGGAATGCCTGTTTTTTCTACTAGCTTCATCATGAGGTCGTTAGCACCACTAATGCTAACGCCACCACCTAATAAGAATAGTGGTCGTTTAGCCTTGCTGATAATAGAGCATGCTTTTTTTACTTGTCCTACGTGAACTGTTGTATTTGGTTTATAGCCACGAATATTGACTTCTGTTGGATACTCATCAGAGCCCATAGCCTTTTGAATGTTTTTAGGAACATCCACCACTACAGGACCAGGACGACCAGTACGGGCAATATAAAATGCTTCTTTCAAAATACGCCCTAGCTCTTTACGATCACGAACGGTAACAGCATATTTACAGATATTGCGCACAATACCAACCGTATCCACCTCTTGGAATGCGTCATTGCCCATGAGGCCCAAGTCTACTTGACCTGTAATACAAACAAGGGGAACACTATCAGCGTATGCTGTAGCAATACCTGTCACCAGGTTTGTAGCACCTGGTCCAGAGGTTACCATGCACACTCCTACTTTACCTGTACTGCGAGCATAACCATCTGCTGCATGAGCCAATGCTTGCTCATGACGTGGCAAAATTACTTTTACCTTATCTTGTTTATATAATTCATCCATGATATCAATGGTTGCTGCCCCAGGATAGTTGAATAGTATATCTACCTGCTCCTCTTGAAGGGCCTTCACCACATATGCTGCGCCTGAAATCATAGGTGCCTCCTTAACTATGTAAAACATGCATATCGCATTCTCAATATTCACATTCGACATATCTAAAAAATTGAATATCTTATATAGATGTGTTATACTCAGTAGTGTACCACATGTTGTGGTACATGAGTATGTAATAAATCTCAAATTATAGAAATATATATTAATTTTGTCTGGAAAGGACTGTAAAACCATGAAAGAAATCTTAGGTTTCCACTTAAACGGTTGCCCTTATTGTGCAAATGCATTCCGTGCTATCGATGAACTTGTTGCAGAAAACCCTGCATATGCAGACATTCACATCAACTGGGTTGAAGATCAAGACGCTCATGAGCTCTTCAAAACTCACCCTTATGAGTACTATCCAAACTTATGGTTCGACCTCGACAAACAATATGAGGCTCAACCTGGTGAAAGCTATGACCAAACAAAAGCATTAATCAAAGCTGTATTGGACAAAGCAATCGCATAAGATTATTACATGAAAACGTGATAAAACCATTAAAAAAGAGGCTAGCATGGCTAGCCTCTTTTTTTGTCTTTCCATTCAAGATACATATGTCTAATAACTTGGATCGGTGATACAAATAACATCCTTGGTCCACCATAACGCATAATTTCACGGATTTTTTCACGATAATTAGGTGCATAGCAATGGGTTTTGCATACACTACAGAATGTTTTACTTTCCATATGCGGACATGCATCAATACGATGCTCCGCATATTCCCAAACCTGCTCGCAAGCCTCACATAGCTGCCCCTTAGGAGTATGATGCTTATTATGACAATAGATGCCAATAATTTGGTACATAGTTTTTAGTTCTAACTTACGTTTTTCATCAACTGTCATACTACTCTCCTATTTCACAGACCATGATACCCAAGCCACTTTATCAACCGTTTTATTATGGATTTCTCCATTAATGGCTAATGGTTCAATGAGATTTCTAATTTCTACTTTCATATCTTCTATATCGCCCCATGTATTATTATGAAGTCGCATAGCAAAGTAATTAACCGCTTTATCAAGGCTCATAACCTCTGTTTCAGGCACTGTTTTATAAGTCACTTTTACATTATGTCCTATTTCATGGATAACATCTAAACATGCTTTCATCTTACCATCCCAAGGAAATGAATCGCGACCAAAGAAATGTTCAGATAACATATCTACCGTTTCATCACTGCGTTCACTAAAAGCGATCCACAAGCATTTGTCCTTACTTGATTCATGCATGGCGCGAATGTTTTCTACATCAAACATGATAGGGCAAAAAATACTATATGTTAAATCAAAGGTTTTATCCCATTTTAGTTCACGGCGAGTTTCATCAGACCACGGTGCAATATACAAGCTAAGATCTAAACCTTCTGCCTCTGCTAATTGTTTAGCACCACGAATCATACCATCAGATAAATCTATACCTGTTGCCTTATAGCCTTCACGAGCCAATCCTAATGCATAGTCACATACACCACAGCCAATATCAAGGGTACAACCGTCTTTAGGGGGCAAAAGATTTTCATCCTTCAAGAAGGATAAAAACTCTGTAACCTGCGCCTTACGATCGTCCCGATTGTGCATTTCTACAAAGTAATTAGATCGATTATTCCACGCATCTTGCTCATTACGCCAAGTTTCGTCGACGGTGAGTTCTTGTATTCTATTTGTCATTCTATCTCCTCTGTATCACTACATCAAAACTATTCAATGATACAATTTAGTACTTTATTAATCTTAATTAGATAATTTATATGTTATTCATCACGTCCTATATGCCTAGTGTTCCAGCTAGGATGTTCAGATTTTCATAAGGACATTTTTATTGTACATCATTCTCAAAATAAAATGTGTTACTCAAATCACATTTACACGCTATTTCAATACTATCAAATATAAAATCCTATATGGAGCTTTTAGCTGTACCACATCCCCTATATATCACCATAAAAAAACCTCCACTCATTGGAGTAGAGGTTTTCTAAATCATTTATATCAACAATATGCTCATTACTTCGTAGCTGTTCAGATCCAGTAATGAAAGCTTCACGTAGACCCTAATTTCTTCTCTAATAATTTTCTTGTTTCCCTCTTGAGTAAAGGCTTTTTAATCCCGAAAAACACAGCAATGGTGGGAATCAACATATACACCCTTACTCCATTTAGTAGTTCGTGCATGTATTTCCATTCGTTTCTCTCCTATTACTAGAGTTAATATAGCTGTTTCATATATTATTTATATTTATTATAATAAAGAAAAGGAGGCTTTGAAAGTATGGGAAAATATATGATAATCCTTATGTTTCTATTGATCGCTATTGCTGTAGTTTTTGCTACTTATAACTTATCTATAATCAGATCTATGCCTCCTGGAGAGCGTTATAAACTTCTTTACTTTAAGGATGATCAAGTCTCTATAGGCATTGGCTTAGTAAGAAGAACATTTAAATTAAGCGATATTCGTGAGGTACGTTTTTCTAAAGGAAAACAATTCCGTAGTATGGGTAGCTGGGCCGGCAGAATGCAAATTTGTAAACTAAATGGTAAAACAAGCCGTTGGATAGAATTTGATGGTACTGTCTATTACAAAAAGATGGTATATATAACTAATGAAGAAATCATTGATAAATCAATAGACTTACTGATGAATGAATTTCAAGCACGAGGAATTCGTTGTACTAAATATAGATGCTAACATATAATTTTCTGAACTATACATCAACCTAAAGAATAAAGACACATAAAAAGGCTTCTCGAAATTTCGAGAAGCCTTTTATTTGGTGCGCCTAGCAGGAATCGAACCTGCGCACCCGGTTCCGGAGACCGGCGCTCTATCCCCTGAGCTATAGGCGCATGAATACCTAAAAATTATACCATATTACGTTATGGTTCGATAGTATAAAGTATAAAGCAAGATAGTCTGTATATAGAAAAGACCTTACTATTAAATCAATTCAAGATTGGAATAACTATAGTTAAACTCAATCACTATTGCTACATCATCTAATAGTAAGGTCTTTATATTTATATTTTTTCTTTAATCAACGCTAATAGAGCATCACAGCTACGACTGACATCATCATAGGTTTCATCAAAATTTCCCGTATACCAAGGATCCTTTACATCTCGGCTTTCACCAACAAAAGACATGGCCTTGAATACCTTAGAATCTAAATCATCACCAATAATTCGTTTTAAATTACGTCCATTATTTTCATCCATAATAATGAGGTAATCGAAGTTGTGATAGTCATCAACAGTTACTTGACGAGCCTTACGACGAGTATAAGGAATACCCATTTCATCTAGTTTTTGCTTAGTCCCATAATGGGTGTCGTTTCCTATCTCCTCACGAGATGTGGCGGCAGACTCAACGTAAATAGAATCGCTAAGTCCAGCTTTCGCAACGATATGCCTCATATAAAACTCAGCCATCGTTGAACGACAAATATTACCATGACAAATGAATAAAATTTTAACCATCATAACTCCTATAGTACCTAACCAAGCGCTAAGGTATTAACGTACAAAGTTCGTAGATACGTTTTTCTCTGTATCTGGATATGGTACACCTTGTTCCTTAGCTACAGCAAAGCTACGCATCATCCAAACCATATTTCTAGCCAAGTTGCGCATTGTTTGCATACCTTCTTCATCTTGCTTAGCATCGTCGGCTACTAGACCATGGCTAATATTCCAATACGTAGAGCCTGCAATTGGCATTTGAGAAATACCAAAGTATTTATTGAGTACATCAAAGGATGCAGTTGTACCACCGCGACGAGCTACGGCAATAGATGCACCAGGCTTAAAGGCAAATGGATTGGGCGTTACGCTTTCTGCACTATAGAATACGCGATCTAAGAAGGATAAAATACGTCCACTCGGATGTGCGTAGTATACAGGTGTTGCAAAGATAAAACCATCTGCATCCTTCGCTTTTTCTACGAAGGCATTTACATCATCATCCTTAAATACACAATCGCCATGCTCAGAACAATAGCCACATTGAATACAATCACGGATAGGTTTATTGCCTAGCTGAATGACCTCTGTATCTACATTGGCTTCACTAAATACCTTTTGCACCTCTTGTATAGCTTGCATTGTTGTGCCATTTACATGGCTACTACCATTTACGATTAGAACTTTCATATTATATCCTCCTAACTCTTACTTAAGAAGTTACATATTAACTAGCCTTTATATACTATCACAGAAATACAAAATTGTTAAAGTCTGTCCATCACAGCAAACCAGTTAATATTTGCCTATTTGCCGCTATAGAATAATTCAAATAAACACTTTTACAAAAAACTCTGTAGCAGCTCGATTTAAAGCCACTACAGAGTTTTGATATGCCTAATTAAAAGTTATGTCTAACGCCAGCATCGATACGCCATGTATTATCTATAGTAGCACCAAAGTTTTTAGTGAGTGTGCCATATAGATATGTGCTAGGACGAACACTCCAAGAACCGCCGATTTCCGCATCAAGCCAAGTATCCTTCAAGTCAACTGTGGTTTGAACTGTTGGGTTACCTGGTGCAGAATATGTAGTATTTACCTTACCAGAGAATTCATGAGCTAGTGCTAATTTAGCAAAGATATTGGATTTTTCTGTTTCTTTACCAATACCAATGCCGATTCTACCTACAGCAGAGTTCACAGCATCAGATTTAACATGCATAGATCCGCCGCCTGCAATAGTTGCATCATAGGATACACCATTTAAACGACCTAGAATAAATTCTACACTAGGGTCGATATAGAAACCATTTTGTTTTTTAATACGTTTGCCATATTCAGCACTCAAGGATGTACCAAATGTATGATAGTTACCATTCAATCGTTGGCCACTCATAGAGTTAAGGCTATAGTCGTTGGATAATCTATTACCACGAGCGATGATATCAATATACCGACCATCATCATGTTGCTTTGTACCATATAAGGCTATACCGCCAAGCTTACCGTCGCCACTGCCGTTGGCATAAGAGTTACTAGATGTACTGTAATCTAGGGCACCGCCGAAAATCCAGCCATTGGAGGCTTTATGATCATACCCAATTTGTACGCCATTGTATGTCATATGTGCATCAGCACCATCTGTAATCTTAGATTTACCACCTATATATTTAGCCCATATTCCTTTATCTGTATTAGCTAGACGAAGGTCACCTAAACGACGTTGTAAATCATTAGTATTATTTTTCCACGCCATGACTGTTGAAGTAAGGGCTGATTTTGTGCCACCTACGAGTGATGATTCACTAGCACGAACAACTTTTGTTGTATCATCTACAATAAGATGACCGTGAGAATCAAAATGATCTGCCCCTAGGTCTGCAACAGCACCAGGTGTAGTAACGCCTTCATTAATTTGAACTGTTGTGCTAAGTTTCTTATCATTGCCTGTGTATTGTACTTTCTTAGCTAATGCTTGAATATCCTTTTTGTAGCTTGCATCGTCGATGGTATTACCGGAATGGTCGCCTTGCATTGTAATATGGCTATTATCCGCCGCATGTTCAACGACGATTTGGCCTTTTCCATCTTCGCTTGCTGGTACGCCAGATTTATAAATGGTATTCACATAACCGCTATAGTTCTGAATTGTTATAGGCCGCGCATCGATAGGATGAATGTTACCTGCTGCAGTTGGGTTAATACCACCTACAAGATTGCGAACCTTACTCCCCTTGTATAGGTACGCTGCATTATCCCCTGATGGACGTTCTTTTTTAGGTGTAGGACGCTCCATGCCAATCCATTCATTATTCCAAGTAGCTCCGTTTTGTAGGTAAATATCTGCACCAGAATTATGAGGGTTTTTATTGCTTTCAGCATATTCATTCAAAACAGCACCGGTAAGGCTAGAGTTTGGTGTTGTGAAAGCTAAACCAACATTCGTCGGTTCTTCATTATGGTTTGGATCGCGGCCATAATCCTTGTTGATAAGGCCCACATTACCAACAGCAACTAAGTCATGAGTGCCTGGATGTTTGCCATCAGCGCCTGCATTAACATATACATCCCCTTCTTCTGCTACTACAGAATAGGTATCAGATGTTTCTACAGGATGAGTGATAATCTTACCGCCTCCATCAACAAGTATATGACCTCGTTGATTGACTTGTAAACCAGAGCCGATAGCATCGATATCCACATTACCTTTCACATGAATATTAGTATCACCATAGTCTCGATCAGGATTATCTTTACTTAGACGTGGTACCTTACCGCCATAACCAGCATAGACTGCACTCATATAATAATGACCTAATTCTCGCTTCGATGCTGGTGCATCATTCTTTAATCGTACAATAAGGTCTTTATCTACCGTTAGTTGTGAACCAAAGCCATTATAGATGCCTGTAACATTCTTACTTTTACCGGCCTCTGTTAAACTTTTACCATGTACATTAACTGTTAATGTATCCTCTATGTGTTTAACCTCAGGTTGCGTTTGTACTGGTGACCCCATTGTTAACCCCAGTAACTCCTCTGCTTTATCGCTAGAAACATTAATTTCTGTAGCCATTGCAGAATAAGATATACCTGTTAATACTAGTGCAGTCATCACGGCTGATACATGACGTCTAATCTTCATAATTCTCTCCTTCTTATATCATGCTTATAATACTCTCACTAAATCACATAAAATTTATAACACCTAAAAAGCACAAAAAGACCCCCTTAGTCCAACTAAGGAGGTCTTCTATTAACTCACACACTCGGTAAGTACTAAAATTACTAATTATTATTCTTCAGGAGAAATAAGGAAGGACAATGCACTAAAGTATTTATTTTGTTCCCCTTTATTTTGTGTAGGGAATGCAACTTCAACACCTACTACATTTAAGCCATCTGCTGTAACAGCTACAGTAGCTTTACCATTTTCATCTGCTTTAGCTTCACCAGTTAAATCATTTACTAAATCTTTGATAAGAGGTGCATTCGCATATGGTTTACCATCTTTAAACACTTGGATTTCATAGGTATCACCTTTTCTTAATGTCAATGGATTAACAGAAGGTACAATTTGAATAAATGCATTCTTATCTACAAATGGTTTTGCTTGTGCATTCCAGTAATGAACATCATATTTGATAGCATGTGTACTCTTAACCGCACCAGGAACTTCGGTGATTGGTTTATGAATTGTTTTACCATCTTTAGTCTTAGTCCAGTAGCCATAATCAAAATTAGTTACAGTTACACCAAGGTCTGCTGGTGGAATAATAGCTACATTTTTTTCATGCTTCACAACTTGTACAGGAATTTGTTTGCCTTGTACATCATATCCAGTAATATTTTTTACCATATCTGCACTATAAGCATTATCTACAGGACCCTCACCTAATACAAGTACTTTTTCATCTGTACGGTTAGCGAAGAACACACCATGTGCATCAACAGAAGAGCATACACTACCTGCAGCTAAACCTACAGCAAATAAAGAAGCTAGAATTTTCTTATTCATAAGAACCTCCATAATCAATAACTAATTTCAACAAACTTGATATTATTATACATCGTCATGGATATTCCGTATATACCGATACCCCTATCAGCAAGACTTTATGCAAAGTAAGTATATACAAGGTTCTATATAGCAATTAATCATAAATGATAAAATTATCATCTATTTTTCATATGAATATAATAAATAGGAATATCCTCTTTGTTATATGTAATAAAAACGACGCCCCCATAGGAGCGTCGTTTTATATCACTAAGGATATTATTTTTTGTTTTTAGCAGCTTTCGCACGTGCGTTACGATCAAGGATTGTTTTACGCATACGAATGCTTTCAGGTGTTACTTCAACGAGTTCGTCATCGTTAATCCACTCAAGAGCTTGTTCCAAGGAGAAGATACGAGGTGGAGTCAAGCGTACTGCTTCGTCAGAGGAGCTGGAACGCATGTTAGTAACGTGTTTTTTCTTACATGGGTTAACATCCATATCAAGTTCACGAGTATTTTCACCGATAACTTGGCCTGCGTACACGTCTTGGTTAGGACCAACGAACAATGTACCGCGATCTTGAACAGAGTTCAAGCCATATGGAGTAGTTTCGCCATTTTCAAATGCTACCAAGGCACCGCGTGTACGGGAAGGAATTTCGCCTTTGTATGGTGCATAACCATGGAATACATGGTTCATGATACCATTACCTTTTGTAGCTGTTAAGAATTGTGCACGGAAACCGATCAAACCACGTGCAGGAATTACGAATTCCATACGAAGGTAACCAGCTAACTCAACCATGTTAGTCAATTCAGCTTTACGTTGACCAAGATTTTCCATTACAGTACCCATGAATTCTTGAGGTACGTCGATAGTCAATGCTTCTAATGGTTCGCACAATTTGTCGTTAATAGTTTTGAAAATTACGCGAGGTTTACCTACTTGTAATTCATAGCCTTCACGACGCATAGTTTCGATCAATACAGCCAAATGCAATTCGCCACGGCCAGATACTTTGAAAGCATCTGCAGAATCAGTTTCTTCTACCTTCATAGAAACGTTAGTTTCTACTTCGCGGAACAAACGATCGCGCAAGTGACGGGATGTAACGAATTCACCTTCACGGCCTGCGAATGGAGAGTTGTTTACAGAGAATACCATGGACAATGTTGGTTCGTCGATGGAGATGGATGGCAATGCTTCAGGATTTTCAGCATCTGCTACTGTTTCGCCGATATTGATATCGTCGATACCAGCGAACGCAATGATATCACCCATTTCAGCTTCGTCAGTTTCAACACGGTTCAAGCCATTGTATGTATATACACGACCGATTTTCGCTTTACGAGTGCTTTCACCAGTCATGATAGCTACTTGTTGGTTAGGTTTCATTTTACCGCGAACGATACGGCCTACTGCGATTTTACCGATGAAGTTATCGTAATCAAGTGTAGTAACCATGAATTGAAGAGGACCTTCCAAATCACCTTGTGGTGCAGGAATTTCTTCGATCAATGTTTCAAACAATGGTTCCATATTTACAGCTTCGTCATCCCAGTTAGTTTTAGCCACACCAGCACGAGCAGATGCGTATACTACAGGGAAATCTAGTTGGTCATCATCAGCTTCAAGTTCCATGAACAATTCAAGTACTTCATCTTCAACCTCTTTAACGCGTTGGTCAGGACGGTCAATTTTGTTGATAACAACGATTGGTTTCAACTTTTGTTCTAAAGCTTTACGCAAAACGTATTTAGTTTGAGGCATTGGACCTTCGTAAGCATCTACGAGAAGCAATACGCCGTCAACCATGTTAAGTACACGTTCTACTTCGCCGCCGAAGTCAGCATGGCCTGGAGTATCAACGATGTTGATTTTAATGCCATCATGCATGACAGCAGTGTTTTTAGACAAAATAGTAATACCGCGTTCACGTTCCAAGTCGTTGGAGTCCATTACGCGTTCTGCTACTTTTTCATTTTCACGGAACACATGGCTTTGTTTTAATAACGCGTCCACCAAAGTAGTTTTACCATGGTCAACGTGGGCGATAATCGCTACATTACGAAGATTTTCGCGAATCATAAGATCCTCCCTTTAATTCCTTTAGTATATTCTATATCATATAACGCTTGTGAAAGTCGCTATATAGGTATATTCCCAAAATTGGCAACACTTAATTATAACGTAGTCTATAGAAAAAAGTCAAAGAAGTACAGGATTTCTAATCATGGCAATTTCTACATTTGATTATACTTTTGACTCATCTTAAGGCTAAATTAGCTATATAAGCATATGGTATTAAAAAAGATTTCTTATGATACCTTGCCTCAAATAAGATAAGAGGAACGTCACATAAGAAATCTTGTATTAATATTTAGTTTGTATTAATCTTCACCAATCATACGTACTTCTGGCTCCAGATGTACACCATGTTGATCATACACGCGTTTTTGTACTTCTTTAATAAGATCAAGTACATCTTTAGCTTTAGCATTGCCAGTGTTGATAACAAAGCCAGCATGCTTATGAGATACTTGTGCATCACCAACAGATAATCCTTTAAGACCTGTTTGTTCAATCAAAGTACCTGCAAAATACCCTGGTGGGCGCTTAAAGGTTGAACCCGCGCTAGCATACTCTAAAGGTTGTTTAGATTCGCGCTTTTCTGTGAGCTCATCCATGCGAGCCTTAATAGCATCCTTATCACCAGGTTGTAACGTCATAATAACCTCCCCAATAACCTCATGGTTATCGTGGAATACGCTATGACGATATCCAAAATCCAAGTGAGATGCATCGTACTCCTTAATATTGCCCTCGAAGTCTACAGCTAGTACTGAAGTGACCACATGGCTCATTTCCCCGTCATAAGCACCTGCATTCATAAATACAGCACCACCAAGTGTACCTGGAATACCAATGGCAAATTCAAGGCCAGATAGTCCGTTTTCCCAAGCAAATTCAGAAGCATCTTTTAACATATAACCAGAACCAATGCATAATACATTATCATTGCAATCCATGATTTGTGTCATATGTCGAACCGATACGACAGCACCGCGAATACCACCATCTTTCACCAAAATATTGGAGCCGCAACCAATAATAGTTACAGGCACTTGTGATTCGTGAATCTTGCGTAGCGTAAAGCTCAACTCATCCATCGTCGTAGGTTCAATAAATAAATCAGCAGGACCACCAATTTTAAATGTCGTATGATGACAAAGCAGTTCCTGTTCTCGTACACGTGTACTAGGTAATTTCTCTAATAAGGCTTCTTTTAAGTCCTTAATGTTTTGGTTGTTGTTGTTCGCCATGATCTAACACTTTCATCCCCTCAGTGATTGGTTCGCTAATGATTTTATAAATATCATTAGAGATTTGGCTCCAACGCATTTGTGCTTGTAAATAAGCAGCCGCTGCAGCATTTTCTTGAATTTGAGGCATTAATTCCTCTTGTTTCTTTTGCAATTCATCAGCTTCTGGTGCACCAGACAACTTTGCGTATTCCCATTGCATTTGTTGTGCCATAAATGTGCGTACCAACGCCGCTGCTACTGCATCAGCTTTCAAAGCCTCTTGAGCTGCCATTAACTCTTTGTACTCTTCGGATTCACGCATAGCGTGAGCTAAATCATGAGCTTTATCGTAGTTCATAATATCCTCCTCTAACAACACCTGTCGAAATACTACCTCTCATGTAGATTGGGTAGGATTTCTAACACATATTTATTGTATCTATCTCAATGGTGAAAGTATATTTATTTAGGTTGAATCCAGTTGCCTTCGGCTTTAAGATCTGGATAATCAAGTTGGCGCATAGCTTCATAGGCAATAATGGCGACTGCGTTAGATAAGTTTAAAGAACGCGCCTCATCTACCATTGGTATGCGAATACATGTTTCTTCAACACCTTCTAATAAGCTTTCAGGCAAGCCTCTTGATTCAGGACCGAATACGAGCATATCTCCGATTTCATACTTTACCTCGGAGTGGGTATGCTTTGCTTTTGTAGTAGCGTAGAAATATCTGCGATCAGGATATTTCGCATACAACTCTTGAATATTTTCATGTACCTGTACATCTACCAAATGCCAATAATCGAGACCAGCTCGTTTCACGTGCTTATCGTCGATAGAAAAACCAAGTGGTTTGATAAGATGTAGGGTCATGTGATTAGCTGCGCATAAACGTGCTATATTTCCTGTATTGCCAGGGATTTCTGGCTCATAAAGTACTATTTCCAATTGATTCCCCTATTCGCTTTATAGTCAAAAATATTTTGGTTTGCTCTACTCATTATAGCATTGGATGCAAATTCCCTCTTAATAAAATTAATTTTTCTTGGATAAAGCAAGATGGACTTATAAAAGTTTCATGTTCATCGGACTCAGCAAAAACAACTTTAACATACTTGTGAGCCTTATCCATAGCATCAATTGTACCTATACCATATTTAGCATTATATACCATTGCCCCTACTTTAATCATATTATTATTAAAAAAGTTCTTTTGTCTTCCAGTAGCCTTTCTCTGACCTTCATCAAGTAATTTTAGGTATTCATCTTTAGAAATATAACCTAAATCACCAAAAATATATAACGCTTTGTTCTCTAATATTTCTATTTTTTTTATAGTTTCATGATTATCTTTTATTTTATTATGGCTATGTTTATCACTATCTAAACTCTCCTGATTTGATGTTATCCCTTCACTTGATATTAAAGGTTCTAGTTTCTTAACATCATTAACACTTATACTACTTTTAGGCTCAGTTCTATTTTTATTATGTATACCTTGCTTAAAACGGTCAAAGTTGATTTTTAACCGTTTACTTAGTGCGTCGTCAAAGTTATACGTTTCATCAGTTAACTGCTCTTCAGTTCCAAATAAGTTAGGCACTTCAACCGCTGGTTCTTTAATGGTTGTTGTCTCTAAATCAAATTCTTGAGAGTCTAACTTAGTTTCTTCGGAATACTTTAATTGCTTTACTTCATTATATTCCCTTTGATAAACAGAACATAATCTTGTAGCCTCTTGTTTTATAGCATCAATCACAGGATCACTAACAATTTTGTCGTCTTGAACGGTCTCAGAAGAGAATCCCATTAATTTCAGACGATCATCAAGAGCCTGTAATGTCTCATTTTTAGATTTATAATATTCACTGCCCCTGATACGTATAAATTGCCAACCAATTCGTTCTAATATAGTTTGTCTTTCTAGGTCTCTTCTTATTTGCTCTTCCGTACTATGATAAGCTTCTCCATCGCATTCTATAGCAATTTTTTTATTATCATGTTCAACAATCATATCTAATCGATAATTACCAACAGGATATTGCTGCTTAACACTATAGCCTTTATCTATTAAATATGTAGCAACCTCACACTCAAAAGGTGATTCTGACAAACTAATAACTTCTTCTTTTAAAAACTCTATATTGCCATAGTTTTCACAATAATACAGTAAGTTTTTACGAATATCATCGTCTCTTAATGAATCTGGATGCATAGAATAAATTACCCAAATCTGATTTTTAGCACGACTAACAGCAACATTAAAACGCTGTCTAAATGTAATGTTAGAATTATCAATTTTTCTCAAAAATTCATTATCAGAATCTAACTGTTTTGCATCCACTAATGATAAGAATATTACATCCCTTTCGTCACCTTGGAACTGAGCAGCATCACCACAAATCAAGTTGTGCTTCTCTATATCGGCTGGATCACATCGTTCTGTAATAAGATTATATATATATTCACTCTGTTCATTTCCTAGTAAAGAAATAACGCCAAAACTCAATCCATTATAAGATGAATTATTAAAACAAGCCTCTATAGCGGATACAATATACTCGGCTTCATGTTTATTAATTTTACTATTACCATCTCTAAAACCATCTACGTATATAGGAACTATAGGTGTTTTTAGTGGCGAAATACTATCATCACGCAATGGAATAATATTATTATCATAATAATATTTATTGGAATAGTTAATAATAGCTGAAACACATCTGAAATGCTCTTTTAATAGCACTTGACGTGATAATGGTCTAACAAATTCATATAAAGATGTTTTGAAATCAAATAGTACTCTATTTGGAAAAGAACTTAAATAGTTATTTTGTAACAAGTGTATTTCTTCATCTTTAATTTTCACAATACCGGAAGGACTAACTTGTTTATCATCGCCAACAACAATTACTTTATCGCCCAACGCTAAAATCGGTAACGCATTTATATCAGCTTGGCTAGCTTCATCTACAATAATTAAATCAAACTTCATACTTGAAGGATTAATGGTATTGTAAATTTTATTAATAGGCATTATCCAACAAGGAATCGCATCTTTTGCTATAGATAATTGTTCCATAGCTTGCTTCCTGTACATTGGTGCACTTTTACCTGTACCCTTGCCAATCTTTCTAATTAGCGTTACCCAAGATGCCAACGCAGTATGTACATCTTTATTATCAGCAGTCGTACATGCACGTTCATACCAGGATTTTTTCACTACAATTTGTTTCGCTAAATTAAGTAACAATTCTGAAAGCTTTTTAATTCGCTTTAACAAAGATTCATAGTCATCACTAAAGTTTTCCTGATATGAAATTTCACATTGTTTTGCAAACCAAATACTTTGCATCTCTTCATATGACTTAAAGTTTAAAGCGGTATTATCCCTAATGAAGTTAGACCATTCAGGTACAATTCTATCTAAATCATCGAGTATACGATCATATTTCTCACGCTTATCAGTATTTTCTATTGCATAAACGAGTGTATTATACCAAGTTCTATATTTATTAAAATCATTTTTCTCATACGATGAGAAAATAGATTTAGTTATTTGATTATCAGCTTTTCTAACGAGATCAGATAATTGTTTCTCAAATTTAATATTATTAGTTTTCCAAGTTACAAAGTCTTTATTACATAAGTCATCAAAACAAAAAATTGCTTCCTCTAGTTTCTCTAAATTATTAATTAAATTTTTAACCCTTTTAGCTGGTGTCGTTAAAATATTATCCTTTATCGAAAGTCTAATTCCATAGCTGTTGAATAATTCAACGACAGGGATAATCGAAAGCTGATACCACGATTTAGCCGCTTCTATCTCACTTAGAACATGCTCCTTACACCACAATGCAATATTTCTACCTTTAGTATAAGAAAGAATTGATATAAATGAGTACTTTTCAATATACGTCCCTACCATATCATCCCATAACGATGCAAATGATTCTTCCCAGGACATATAGTCTATTAAACAGTAGAGCTGCTTACACTCATCAATCGAAGAAATCGATTGTTCTTTTATTCTAATACGAGCACACTCTGTTTCGACGTTAATTGATTTTAAAAGTCGGGAAATAAAACTAGGCGGATTAGTAATTAAATTTTCAACATGCGAAACAATGTTTTTAGACTCTATTGATATAGGTTCATTATCAACAGAAATATCTTCTAAGCTAAGTCCTGTTTCATAATATGCATTATAAAGAACGATTCCTTTTTCAATGCTAGCGTATAATTTATGCCATTGATTAGTATCCTCAGTACTAGATAATGCATCGCCTGCCAATTCTATCCAATACGGCTCAGTCAACACAGCTCTATTCTGTATAATATTCTTTAATTCAGATATTAAATCAGATGTCACTAATTTACTATCAAACTTGAGTTCCAAAGATTGCTCATTGAAATTACTAGATACTGCATTTTCTAATATATCATTTAATACATTACATATGGATTCTAATTCATTATCAATAGATTTCTTTAATTTGTAATTACTTTCTAAAGACTCTACAACAGGAATATCTTCAACTTTGATATCTGACTTTTGTAATAATAAATGGGATTCTTCTAACGTTGGACGTATTTTACTAATATATTCAACTAAAAATTTATAATCTATATCACTTAACGGGAATGCCAACTGTGGATTGATATGATTCCAAAATGAATAGTCACTTGTTGATATATTAAGTATATTCTCCACAATATTTTTAATAGGAACTGGTTGATTTTGAATGCTTAAATGTCTATTTTCTTTACACTTTATGGAGAATAACTTCTTTCGATAGCTTTCTAGCTCAGCATAAGTATGCTCATATTCATTGACCAATTTTTTTATTTCTACATGATAATGTTCAGAGTTGTACTGCTGTAACTGTTCTGATATAACCTCTATCGCTTTAGAGATTTCTGTTTCACTTTGATCTAATAATGGCACACATAATGGTCTAATTTCTTTAGGTAACTTATCCCTTAAAACACCTAACGCCTTACTAGTAGAGCTAGTAACTAAAATAGTTTTACCTTGCGACAAATAATGACCTATCAAGTTAGCAATTGTATGTGTTTTACCAGTCCCAGGAGGACCTTGAACAACTACGGATTTATTATGATCAATATAATCAACAATTTCTAATTGAGCTCGATTGGCAGGTTTAGTAAAAAATACATTGGAAGACTGCCCATTTATTGCCCCCCAGTCAGAGCGTATTTCAATATCTTGAGAGTTAGCAGATTGATTTTCCCCTACTACGATATCTATTAAATTACCTGATAATATGTTTTGATCTAAACTCTCCACTACTTTATTGAGGAATCCTAGATTACTTGTATTCACATTTCTGAGTACTAATATCGGTTCTAATACGATATACATCTCCATATTAGTATATTCAACTACATCACTCCATGTAGAAAAAACTTTAATATTAGGATTTAATAATCGACAATTATTGGTAATAATAGACTCTAAACTACTATCACCCACTACAAAATCCATCAATTCAGCGTCTTGCTTAAAGGATACAAGATTACTCCAGTCCAGAGATAACAAATCATCATGTTTACTGTAGGATAGTTCTTCAGAAAATTTAACACTATTACTAGGACAATATAATTGAATCGAGTTTTTTTCTGGAATGTAACGTATGCGAGCCTTTGTATAAATTAGAGGATAATTAATAGATTTATTTAAATTATTTATTACTGCATTTCCAAGAATAAACTCAATCTTATCAGGATCACTTTGTATTGCATTATTAATTTGTTGTAGTTTTGAAAAAAGTAGGTCAATCTTACTTAAATAAGAATCTTCTTCTACCCAACGATTCCTTAACTCAATCCATTTATCAACTTGATTAACATCAACTTCATTACCAGCTTCAACTATTAATGATACCAATTTATTTGCTTTTATCTCTGTACGACTAGAATTCCAGTTCTCTACGAGGTAAGGCAGCAACTCAGAAGGAGGTTCTGGGCAGGGTATTCTATGAACCTTGAACACCTCAAGTATAATCTTACATTCTTCATCATCAATGACCTCAGTTTCTAATTCATCTAAATTAGAAACATTTAATTTGTTATGTATATATTTCCCGGCTTCTGGAACATCATTGACTGATATAGACTTTAAACAATCATTAATAGATAGTTTTAAATCTTTACTTTTAGTTGCTTCTAAAGCTTTAATGAATTCAATTAATTGTATAGCTTTTCTACTAACTTCATGATTATTTGTATCAAAAGTAACATTCATAGTTTGCCTCTCCCCAATAAAGTTTAACTAAGAAATACTATCACCTTATACTCTTATAAAATGTCCACTTTTCCCGCCTTCTTTTTCTACGAGATATGTAGGTCCCATAATCATGCCTTTATCAATGGCCTTACACATATCGTATACGGTGAGCAATCCCACTTGTACAGCTGTAAGGGCTTCCATTTCAACGCCCGTTTTTCCCGTAGTCTTAACGATGGCACGTACCTTGACGGCCTTGTTATGATTTTCATCAGTGCAAGCAGGGCTTTCACCATCTACTAAAGAGCAGTGAACCTCAACCTTTGTGAGCGCTAATGGATGACAAAGAGGAATGAGATTGCTCGTTTGCTTAGCCCCCATAATAGCAGCTAGTTGCGCAACACTAAGAACATCGCCCTTTTTTATAGTACCTGCTGCAATGCGCTCATAAATTGCATCATTGATTGCTATGAATCCTTCTGCGATGGCTGTGCGGGATGTGATATCCTTATCGGATACGTCCACCATCCAAGCATTACCATCTTGGTCAAAATGTGTTAAATCCATACTATATCCTTACTAATTATGCATAAATTATCATCAATAGTTTTATTTTCATTAGTTATATTATACAATAGAATTAAGATTTATATGTATAAGGAAGGAAGTGTTCCTATGAAAACAAAACTAACTTATTTCGGTCATGCTTGCTTTATGCTAACACGCGGTGATGTGTCCATGATTTTCGACCCATTCTTAACAGGTAATACATGGGATATCGCAAAAAAAGAAGATATCAAATGCCAATATATCTTTGTCAGCCATGGTCACGATGACCACTATGGCGATACAGATTTCATTGCTAAAGCAAATGATGCGCTCGTTATCTCTACTGCAGAGGTAGCAGGTAAAGCAGCAGCTGCTGGTTGTCGTACACACGCTATGCATTTAGGCGGTAAATTTGACTTTGAATTCGGTTCTGTTCGCATAGTACCAGCCTTCCACGGCGCAGGTATCCCTGGTGGTCATGCAGCAGGTTGTATCGTAGACTTCTATGGAGATATTATATACTTCGCAGGTGATACAGCACTCTTTAGCGATATGAAATTATTGAATCGCTTCGGTGATATCGACTATGCGTTGCTCCCTATCGGTGATAACTTCACAATGGGCGTTGAAGATGCAGCGCTTGCGGCCTCTTATGTAAAAGCGCGTATCTCCATTCCAATTCACTACAAAACATGGCCTGTTATCGACCGTGAACCAGGTGTATTTACAAGCTTAGTTGAAGGCAAATACAATCAAACAGCCCTCATTATCGATCCAGGTTCCTCTATCGAGCTCAATAACTAAAATAAAAAATAACATCTACGTAGAAATGACGCAATTCTAAGGAATTGCGTCATTTTTATATGCTTTTATAAACGCTCCTCTAGGTTAAACCAAAATATATCACTGCTCACCTTTATAAAGCAGCTTAAACCTCTTGGTTAGCCATAGAAAAGCCACTACGACTAGACATACGTACAAATTCATCTATATCTTGTGTTTCATCTACACCCACATAACCTAGTTCACGAACCATGCCATACGGATTATGAAGAGATAGTTGAGGATTTTCTCCGGTAAGAACCCATAAAACCTTATACCCTTTCGGAGCCTCTCGTAATCGTTCCTCGCCTTTGCCATCTGTGAAGTAAACCAATAAATCCACACGGTTTTGATTGGCTAAAGAAAATACTGGCGAGAAAGCTGTTGCACCGCGCACATCAAGGCGAGGCTTTACATCTTTTACTGATTCCATCGTATAAGTACGGCGCACCTCATTATCACATTCTACAACGGTAATGCGATGGTTATAGGTATGTACAATTTGCAGTACTTGTTCTAAGGCGTTCGTAAACTCTGCATCGGTAATACTACCACTCATATCAAGAGCAACCCATACATTAGCCTTATGTTGACGCAAGGTACCAGACAACTCCAAACGCTCAGGTTGACGACGATTGCGACGCATCGTCGTTTTTTTGTACCCACTTGCTACCTTGCCCATGAGCTTTTTAAGGTAGAAATACCACGGAAGAGCACGACGTGTCTTTTGGAAGGTATCGATGAGACTCTTCACATACCCTTCCATATCACCTTTTGAGGCTTCGTTGATATAGCGCTCCGTAATTTGGTCCATCGTATCTGTATCAATGGAATCAGATTCATCCCAAATATCATGGCTAGTTTGAGGGTCAAACTCCATAGCTACAGCTGTATCAGAATTATCTACAGGTACAAAGAGTTCAGGCTTTTCCTTCATCGCCTTATCGATGGCCTTTGCGTAATACTCAATGGTACGGAATCGTTTGAGCATCAATCCAAAACGTTCATTTACATTGGCTACAGTAACCGCATCACGATCAACATGTTCTAAGTAGTCATTTACAACCATATCCATCGCCATATGTACGGCCGTTTTATTAAAGCTTTGACTCAATGCTTTTACCCGCATCAAGTGTGCGGAAATGATATGAAGAATTTCACGTTTAATACCATCCTTCATTACATCTGGCGGTTGTCGTAGTAAGATAAATGGATTTACATAGAGTACATAACCGCCTTGTTTTAGGTTAATACCAAAGGCGCTCGTCATGTCAAAACGAATGCGATGGGCCATTTGCAAATAGAAATAACCAAAGAATTGGTCCTCTTCAAGTAACAAGCTATTCACATCATGTAGAATATTCCACAACCGTTGCTCATAAGCAGGTGTCATCACAGCTTGTTGCATAACAGCAAGGTCTGTACCTTCTACCTGCATCTCGTCTAGGGCACGGCCTATGGTTCCTATATGACTATCTGACATATTGTGATTCATCATATCTGCTGCTATGCGTTGTGGCTCCATGCTATGATGTTGTGCTTCATAACTATCCACATAGGCTTCGTAAGCGGCATAGATTTGCGTATATAACGCCTCTGACTCACGATGAATGCGCTCTCGCTTTGCATGCCACCGATCAAGAGCTTCGATAGCCTTTTCATCATAGGACCCTGTTTTTTCCCACCCGTCTATATGAGTGAGTAAATCAGAGGCGTCGCGAATATCGTCCTTATCTAAATTTCGTTGCATCATTCCACCTCCTTTTTCTTTTTAAAACTATATGTTAATTACCTTGTGTTATACATACATCATCAGGTAAAACTATTGTTATCAATCTAAATAGACTTACTTTTGTGCCTCAAAGAAAGTATCTACGAATAAATCATCTTCAATAGCATAGGCGTAAACACGTTCGTAAGTGTTACGCAAGTCTTTCATAACTGCTACACGTAAATCACCAGGATACAATGTAAGGAATTCAATGAAGTGATGAACTTCTTCGGCATTACTGTTTCGATTTAAACGATGCAACATATTTTTAGCAGCTACATATAAACGAGTTGGGCTTTCACCTTTAACCTGTTCAGCCATAGACATAATAGCACCTGGTTTCTGAACGGCCGCCAATACATCATCAAAGGTAATAAGAGGTTCTTGATCGGACTCAACAAAGTTTACGAAAGCCTCCGCAATGAGTTTACCTACGTTACCGCGGATAACATTCATGAATACTTCGCGACTGTATGCTGAGCCTTCTTGATTTTTATAAATTGTATATAACCCAGATACGCGTTCAAAGGAACGTGGTGTAGCATCAATGTCATCTTCATGACGTTGATTTAAGTATTCTGGATAGGAAGAAATAAATTCGATAACCTTTTCCTCAATGCCCGCGCCGATAGCCCAATCAATCCATTGCATGTAATCAGCATTCATATAGAGCCATACAAAACGGTTTTGTTGTGCCGGGTCCATATCAATTGTTTGGTAGTCAAAAGAATCCTCAGGGTTCATAGCGGCGATAATACGCACTTGGTCGCTTAAAGAGAAGCCATTAATTTCACGATTCAAAATAAGGTTCATTAACTCTTGTTGCACCGCATGTTCTGCACGGTTAATTTCGTCGATAAACAGCAATACTTGGCGGCCTTTATCTACAGCTTGTGCCACATGTTCCAATGTATGATGCACAGCATACACCGTAGTCTTTACGGAATGCGTATTACCATGACCATCTGTATGTGTTACAGTTTCTACAGTTGGCAAACCACCAATTTCACCTTCTTTTAAGAGGTTACCGTCAATTGTTACCAATTCCCAGTCGTGCTCAGCGGCTACACGCGCCGCAAGAGATGTTTTACCAATCCCCGTTTCACCAACGAGCAAAGGTACTTGATTAGCAGCAAGCACTAACTCTACGCTTGCCATTGTATCTATAAAGTTCATTGTATCTCCGTTCTAATATTTCAAATATTCACTAACTGCAATCTTCTTAACAGCTCGAGTTCCATAAGCATCTATAAGTGACAGTAGATCGATAGGCCATTTAGATTGACGTCCACCGATAGCTTTATTGTTAATCAATTCACGAATATAGTCTTCATCAACTGTTTCACTAGAGATGGCACTAATAATGATAGATTTAATTTCGTCCACAGTAACGCCTAAATTATTTGGTATATACCCCAATGTGGCAGCACTTACACTAAATAAGTGTAATGCCAATTCCTTTGTCAGCTTTGTGATTTGTCGCATTGCTTGTGGATCTTGTTTTACTGCCGCTTCTAGAACCGCTACACTAGGCTCGTCAATATAACGCAAAGCCAAGTAATTTTCTTTTACTGCTTGCAATTGTACGGCTTCGCTTGGCTCCTTAATGTATTGCAAGGCATCATAGTTAGCCTTTACAGCTTCCAACTGCAGTGCTTCTAATGGATTAGCAATGTAGCGTATAGCCCATCCAGATTGAGCGAGTGCTTGCTGAACAATCGTATCAGATGGATTATCGATATATTCTAAAACAGCCCAGTCCTTTTCCACTAATGACTGCAATAAGTCTTCTGTAGGATGTTCCACGAATTGTATGGCTCGTGGTGATTGTGAAAGCGCCGTTTCAATAACCTTTCTAGTAGGTTCTTTAATATATTGCAACAACATGCCATTTTGGGCTACGCAGGTAAGTTGCATTGCTTCTGTAGGATTAGGAATATTCCTAATTCCATGTGGATTATTGGTCAGCGCCGTTATATATTGTTCTTCTGTCATACTAACCTTCATTTCTATCTAAAAAGGCCATACGAATACGTATGACCTATACTAAATTCTATTTTTATTGTATCACATATTTTCGATATAGTTATATCTCTTTCGTATACTTACTACACTGTTAACGCATCTAAATCAGAATTATTCCCAATTACTAATAATTTATCTGCTGCTGAAAGTACAGTAGTAGGATTTGGTGGTACTTCTAATTCATCCCCCCGTCTTATACCAACCGCATTAAGATTATAAGCCTCACGTAAATTAGAATCCTTTAAGCATGTGCCGACCATAAATGTTGGCATATCTACCTCTATGAGACTAATACTTTTGGACAACTGTAAATAATCCATCACATGATCTCGTGTTAAAGATTGTACTAAACGTTGTGCTACATCATATTCTGGGTAGATAACCATATCTACCCCCATCTTTTTAAGCATCTTACCTTGCAGCTCATTCTCAGCTTTAGAAACCACATGAGGCATATTCATTTCTTTTAACAACATAGATGTCATAAGATTGGCTTGAATATTATTACCGATGGCAACAATAACAATGTCAAATTGACTTAATGCCAACGCTTTAATAGCCTCTTCATCAGTTGTATCTGCTACAATAGCATGCGTCACATAAGGCGCAACCTTTTGTACGATTTCAGGATTAATATCTACACCTAACACTTCATGTTTCATGGATGCTAACATCTTAGCCACAGTTGTTCCAAATCGACCAAGACCAATGACAGCAATTGTTTTGTATTTCATACTATATCTCCTCTACAAAATAGCAATTATTTTCAGCTATAAGAGTACATTCTCTTCCGCATAACTAATCGGTTTAGTTGGTGCTGTTCTAAGAGCCCATGTACCGATAACAGTCATAACACCTACACGTCCTGTAAACATGACAAGCATTAAGACCCATTTGCTACTTTCAGATAAATTAGGCGTAATCCCCGTTGTAAGTCCTACAGTACCAAAGGCAGATGTAACCTCGAATAGTAGACGAATAAAATCGTAAGGTTCATCCCAAGCAAGGTAACATGTGGCTAGTAATACGAGAAGAATGGATAAAAAGATGATCCCATTTGCTTTTAGCACAGTTACTAACGAAATGCGCCGTTCAAAAATCTCTGTATCTGGTCGGTTGTTAAACAATGTACAGGATGAAAGAATCGCTACCGCTACCGTACTAATTTTTACGCCCCCACCAGTAGAGTTTGGGCCTGCCCCGATAAACATAAGAATGATGGTAACAAACAGGGTAATAGGATGCAATGCATTATAATCAACCGTTGCAATACCTGCTGTACGAGGTGTAATGGCTTGGAACAAAGAAGCCATGATTTTGTTCCATATAGGTAACGGTCCAAAGGTTTTAGGGTTAGACCATTCAACACCTAAGAAAATGATGGCACCTAAGAAAATTAAGAATATGGTACCAACAAGCATGATTTTGGTATGTAATTTTAAATCCACAAATCGTCGTACCTTTCGGTGTGACCATATATCAAAGGCTGCTAGGTACCCAAAACCACCGATAACAATAAGAACCATTGTATTAATATTAAATAATACATCCCCTACCATGGCATATGGTAGATCATTGTCAAAAAATACAAAGCCTGCATTGCAGAAGGTAGAGATGGCTTGCATAATTCCTGTATACAATGCAGCATACCCAATATAGGGATATAGCTGAATCGTATAAATTATGCCGCCAATAATTTCAATGGCAAAGGTATACAAGGTTAATTTTTTCGTAATATGTAATAGCCCTGTCATTCCCTCTTGTCCCACATCTTCTGACAATAGCAACCGATTTTTTAGGCCTACCCGTTTACCTAAAAGCAAGGCAATGATAGTTGTAAAAGAGACAATCCCCAGTCCACCGAGCTGAATCAGTACGACCATAACAATTTTGCCAAATAGAGACCAATGATAATACGTATCTACTGTAGCAAGTCCAGTTACGGAAACACAGGATACCGCTGTAAAAGCTGCATCTACAAGTGTTGTTGTTTGCCCACGAGCACTTGAAATAGGCAACATAAGCAACATCGTGCCTATAAACATAACCCCTAAAAAGCTAAGCGCTAATAATCGATAGGGATTTTGTTGCATATATCGTTGTACATTAGAATGTGAAATATCATGCCACATACGACCTTACTCCAATCCCATTAATTTATGAACTTGATCTAGGCTCGGCAAAGGACTACGCCCACCAATACCTTGTGTATTTAAAGCAGCTACAGCTGATGCAAAGATAGCTGCTTTTTCCAAGTCACTATGGGTACAACCTTTAAGTAACTCAATAGCACATAAAGAGGTATCACCTTGAACCGCATTCGTCGAACTTACTTTAGCACTCTCACTATGTAAAATATTAGAAAGTTTAGCTAAAAAGGCACCATGGAAACTATCTCCTGCCCCTGTTGTATCAACGACAGAGTCTTGAGGAAACGGCTCACAACGATAAGAAGTGCCATCAGGCCACACAAAATAACTACCATTTGCTCCATCTGTAACACCAGCTATGAGAGCGCCTCGGTTATGAATGATACGACACGCTTCTTCTAAATTAGTAGTGCCCGTATATTTTTCAGCATAATCACGAGCAACGATAACAATATGACTATCTTTCGTGATTGGCTTCATCTCTTCATCGTAGCGCTGTGCACCACCGTCAAGGGAAATAATGGTACCCACATCCTTTGCTACATCTATAGCAGCGCGCATGAGTGTTCTATGACGTCCATTAATATGCAAAATCATAGAATCATTAATTAACCGTTTATGAGAATCTAAAAATTTTGGTTCCACAGCTGTAGAGCGTTCGAAAAACACGGCCCGTTCCCCTGTGCTATGTTTTACGAGAATGGTAGCAACACCACTTTTAGCACCACGTTCAACTTGAATGGCATCTGTATTTACATTGTATTTTTCAAAATCATCTAAAATATGACGCCCCACCATATCATCACCAATACTATCAATCATGACAGTACGAGCACCATATTTACCGGCTACTGCTAACGCTGTTGCTACAGGGCCACCACCATCGGTAGTGGATGAAACAACTTGCTGTACCTCGCGACCTGTTGGGTAATGATCCACTACGATAAATCGATCTAATGTACTAGCCCCAATGCCTACGATATCTATATTTTTTTGAGGAAACATACTCATACTAACCTCCCAAAGGCATATCCAGAGGATAGCCAATTTTCTTATTAGTGATTCATATAATTACAGAATACATTTCGTTCTATAAAAAGTAAACCCCAGACTAATGTCTAGGGTTTCTCTGTACTACAAAGAGTACTATATGTCACGTACTATGTCTCGTTTAGTATATGTTGTTATTGGAAAGGGTTGTTAGATTCAAGGTGTAATATAAATTTAAGACATCATACGTTCCATCATATATTCAATTTCGTCAGCACTCAAATTGTACATAGCTTGTACCATTCGATTTGCTGACTCACCAGAAGCACCACTTTTGGCGATTTCTGCTTTTGCTTTTGCAATGAGAGCTTCCTTGCGTTGTGCTTCTGAATCCTCATCAGTTGGTACCGAAATATTAGCTTTACCTTGGCCAATGCCACGTACCTCTTGATTAGGATTATCTTTAGACGTTGTTTTAGTATCTTGAGCAGCTACCGCCTCCATAGCGAAGGAGTTTTTACCAGTCATGATATACTCTACAGCTTCTAAAGTGCTTTGTGTAAGGTTTACAGTCCAGAATTCACCGGCTGCAGTCAACTTATAAAGCAAACCATTGTAAGCTACGAGACCACGTTTTTCCCATAATTTATAAAGCCAGTTTAATTCATCTAGTTTTGCATCTAATTCAGTTAAGTTCTTAATATTGAGGAAACCTTGTTCAAGCTGGCTTACCACCTGATTTACGATAGGTTGTAAATCGCTTTGCTTCATGAGCGCCATAAATGGTTTTCCACCGCGGCTAACCATATCTTCGTATGGTTTTAACGCACGATGTAACATCATGCCATAGCCATCGACATTACCACCAGCACCACTGCCGAATGGGAACATCGGAACACCAGCTTTAGCTAAGATATTATACAAGCTACGTTCACGGTTGTTCGCACTCCAGTGAGCCGCGCTCAATCGACGATAGGAACGCTCGTCTAAGTACTTGCGACCAAACTCGAACATATCCCCTTGCATAGCTGTTGTAGCTGCTGCGGGCACCTTGCCTTTTGCAATATCTTTATTAAGATCACTACCATCAAATACATTTAATTGGTAAAGGTCCGCACCGTCTACACCAGAGCTTACTAGATCTGCTAAATCTTGTTCCCAAACCTCCATAGTTTGGCCTGGTAGGCCGTAAATTAAATCGATAACAACAGAACATTGACCATAGGCTTTTAACGCTGCTAACCGCTCTAATACGGTTTCTTTTGTATCTAAACGGCCCACCATTTGGCGTACCTCTGTGTTGAAAGATTGTACCCCAATGGACATACGGTTAACGCCATTTGCCATCCATACGTCGAGATTTTCAGGAATCAAATCGTGAATACGACCTTCTAAAGTCAATTCATAATCATTAGCTAGTGGCAAATACTCTTTAATGGCTTTCAACAATCTTTCAGAGTTTGCTGGAGATAATGATGTTGGCGTGCCACCGCCGATAAACAAGGCATGGATTAAACCATCTTTTAATCTAGGGCGTTCACTAGCGAGCTTTAATTCACTAATAAGACCATCAATGTATTGATCTTCTACACTTTGACTTGTACCATTTTGGAAGAAGCCACAGTATGTGCATTTTGTCTTACAAAATGGAATGTGAATATAGGCGCATTGCATTTCACCCTTTTTAGGTGCGCCATTCATTAAATTATCCCAAACGGCTTGTGTTTCCTTTGGAGAAACTAAAATACCATTGAGACCTGCATGAACAACACGTTTATGAGGGAAGGCACCACTCATCGGATTATCACATTCTAAGCCTAGTTGTAGATTGCGTTGCTTCTCCGGAATGGATTCAAAGAAACTTGCTAAACTCATACTCCAATCCCCTTTCAATTTAGGCTTGCAACTTTGCAAGTACAGATTTTGTAAATTCTTTTGCATTTGCAAAGTCTTGTTCATCAGGATGTGTTTCAGCCGCCTTGTGCAACGCATCGCGTTCAGGGCTTTGACCATGAGCAGATCCAGGTGGGAACATTTTATACATCATTTCGATGACTTTCGGATCAATTTTACCTTGGCATACGAATCCATCTACAAGGGACTCTTTATTTTGTAGTAATTCAGATGCTTTTTCAATACTTTCACGAGCATGATCAGAATCTGCATACATACCTAATGTAGCAAAGAATACGATGTTAGGATTCTTCAAAATTTCAATTAACTTAGCAGCCTCTTTATTTGCTGTACCACGGTCTACCCAGAAGCCTACGAATACTGTGTCATAATCAGCTAAATTCTGAGGCGCCTCTTTTACAGGAACGCAAGGTGTACCTTCAGGCATTACAGAAGCCATTGCTTCCGCCACCCTTTTTGTATTTCCCGTGAGGGAAGAATATAAAATAATTGATTTCATAATTAGCTCCTTTAATTCTTGGATGAGTATATTACTAAAATAGATCTATTACATAGATACTTTTATTCTTCCTCATCATCAGAGGATTCGTGACCTCTAAACTCAACTGGTACGTTGATATCGATATCTTCGCCTGTTGGATTTTTATATGGTGTTGCGGCCACTACGGCAGACATTGCCGCATCATTGAATATTTCATTTGTAGAATATACGATACTTTGTCCAATAAGACTACCATTTGTATCAAGTGTTACTTGTACAGTCACATCGCCTTGTAATTTTCTTTTTAAAGCCATGGAAGGCATTTGTGCATTGTCTTGCACTCTTGCACGGAATCCCTCCGTATCAAAGGCCGCTTTCACTGTACCATGACCGTCACCTTTACCAGTGCCGTCACCCTTACCATTCCCCTGACCTTGGCCATCACCATTGCCAGTGCCATCACCTGTACCGTTTCCACCGCCAGAGCCGCCACCATGTCCGGGGCCGGAACCACCTGTGGAATTATCACCAGAGGTATTACCTTTATGTTCGCCGCCTTTCGGGGGTACATCTACTGCATCAGGAATATCTCTTGCAGTAGATGGATCAACATTTGCTACAACAGCCTTTGTTCTTGCCGCTACTTCATCAGCCGATAGCGGTTTAGGGAATAGGTCTGACCTGTTTCCGCCACCACCGCCGGCATGACCACTGCCGCCATCATCGAGCACACTTTGTGTGAGGTCGATTTCATAAGTTTCCATGTCTTGAATTGCTGGAACCACTACGAAAAAGATTACGGCAATAAATAGAGCAATAAGATGAACTACGGCGGATATAATGGCTGCTTTTTTCCATGATATGCCTAGTCCCATAGTTATCCTTTCTGTTCAGCTGCAATCGCCAAGCGTTTAACACCAGATTGCTTTAGCATATCCATAATCGCTACTACTTGACCATGAGCTGCACGTTTGTCGGCTTGTAAGATAACACTAGCGTTAGGATTTTCTTGAATCCGTTGTTTAATCATAGCTTCTGCTTGATCAATACTCATTGGATTGTTATCAATTGTAATATGCCCTTCCGCATCAAGTGTAAATACAACTGGTAACTGAGCCGGTGCAGATGCACTAGTAGCTTGTGGTAATTGTACAGATAATGCTTTTTGAGCCACTGTTTGTAAGCTATTCATCATGAAGAATACCAACAAGAAGAAGATAATATCAATCATTGGGATAATCATGAATTCAGGCTTTGTTTTCATACGAAAGCTTTGTAAGTTCATAATCATTTCCACCCTTCTCGTTTAGCGCTAACAATGCTAACACACATATTTTCAATTTGGTTAATGATAGAATCCAAACGATGACTGAATACTGTATATACAATAAAGGCCATGATGGCTACGCACAAACCAGATGCTGTAGCGATGAGGGCTTCACCAACACCACCAGTAATAGCAGATGCGCCCGCACCGGAGTCGAGGATACTGAAAGAACCAATCATACCTGTTACTGTACCTAATAGGCCCAATAATGGAGAGATTGTAACGGTAGCACTGAGATAGTCCATATATTTACGGAAGCCTACTGCGTCTACGCCCATTTGGTCAGCAAAGGCTGTTTTCATAGCTTCCTCGCTAGAAGCATTATGTAAACCTGCTTCTGCAATACGGCTCGCAATAGATGGGTTTTCTTTGATTACTTTATCAATTTCTGCCCAATTTTGTAATTTTGCTAGTTCATTGACTGCATGGGTAACAACGAAAGTTTTACCGGCATATTTGTGATAGTAGAAAGCTCGTTCTGCAGCGATAGCGATAACCATGAAAGACAAGAGTAATAATGGATACATTACATATCCGCCGCTATGAAACAAGTGAATGACATAATTTAAGTTTTCCATATTAGTAACCTTTCTGCCTGTTTACAGACTGAACATTAGAACCTGTAGGTCCCTTGAATTCTTGTATAATCGCCTAACTTAAAGCTTTCACTACCATATAACGTATCTCGTTTATTAGTACCTTTCGCATCAAATGTGTAGAATGCTTCAAGGAGTAAATCCTTGCGAGGCACATAGCCAGCACCGAATGTAAAGCTGCGAATACCGTCGAGATAACGATCCGGAACTGCACCACTACCATTACCACCGAAGAAGGAGCCATGTTCAAAGTATTTGTAATCGATGAACGCATTCCAAGATTTAGGAATATCTAGGTCGGCACGACCAATATCTAGACGAGCCATCCAGAAGTGTGGTGTACCACCCATTTGATGACCTTTAAGAGCAAAGTCGGCTGTGCCACGTTCGTGTTGGTATACAGTGTTACCATTTAAATAACGACCCAAGTTGGAACGGTTTTGACCGTAATCAACGGTAACAGATGCATTAGCACCTAACTGATATTTAGCACCGATACCGAATACATGAGCTACATTGGAGAAGCTATATTCATCATTACCGTTGCCATTTGCATTTAGGTATGTATGCGTTTTACCGCCAAAGGAGCGTAAATACCACGCTTGTAACCCAAGACGAGAGCCTATTTGTTTCTTGTATTGAACAAAGGCAGCTTTATCAATAGCTGGTACAGTATCTTTTTCAAGAACTACCCCTTCTGTTTGAATCAAGTTGCCAATGATCTTACCAATCGCTTCACGTGGTAATTTGTTTTCAGACTCTGCATCATGTACAACCTTTTCAAGATTATACATATAGTTGAACAATGCATTTGGCATGCCCCAACCATAGTAAGAACTACCTTCACCCCAATCATTGGAGGACATTGTAAAGTTCTTTTTGTAAATCGCATCTTTAGCATCATAATCACTAAATACATAACTACCACTATCGTATTTATACGTTTTAGCACCTAAATAACCAGTGAACTCATAATCACTAGATGGTTGTCCATAGTAATCATAGGATTGTTTGTAAGTACCATCTGGCTGTTTAACCCAAACCACATCAAGCTCACTATTGTTATAGTTGCTCCAGTTATCTGTAGCATTATATTTAGCAATTTCTTCTACGGATTGATTGATTTCGTCACCATGTTTTTCAACATAGGCTTTAGGGTTTACTAAAGCATCTTTATTATCAGTAGATATGATAAGACCTTTAGCCTTTTCTTTTAAGTATTCAGGGTATAAAGAAGAGTTCACATTATACATAATGTCCCCGGTCTTATAGAGTTTTTCCCCTGTATTCTTATTAGTGATTTCATACATTGCATAACCACCAGATGGAATATCGAGGGAGAATTTCTTCTCAGCCATATCTGTAGGGTATGCCTTTGTAAGAATATCTTGTAATCGACTCATCACTTGAGCTTGTTTTTGTTGTGTTTCCGCAAGCTTAGCATTTGCCTTTTCAATCTCTTGATCGCGATTTGGATTACTCCAGCTTAAATCCAGTGTTTCTTTATAAGCTTCATATTCAGCTTGCAAGTCTTTCAGTTGTTGATAGAAGTAGATGCTATCTGTCTTACCTTTGTAAGTAGAATCATAAATACCATTAGGGCTATCTGGTGCAGCTGTATCTTCAGTAGATTTTTTCTCACCATCAGAACCGGTTTTAGTAGCACTTTCAATATCGTATGGGAACTCATCGCGATTAATACCGATTAACTCAGCCGCTGTTGGCGGTCTGTAAATAACTTCATGTACTGCGTGAGTATAGGCAGAATCAGTAATACCTGTACTATGTTTGAAAGTACCAACACCGATACGAACTTGAGAGTCGTGACCATTCCAAACGGCACGAACACCGTCATAGGATTGACCGAACCAATATCCACTCGCACCCATAGGATCAGTTAAGCGGCCCACAGATACGTCCCATTTTTTTACACGTCTTGTGAGATCCACGGTATCGATTCGTTGATGGTTAAAGCCTTTAGAATCAGATTGAGTCCAGCTTGTATCTACACCACTCATGCCAGTCGCACTGCCGATAACTTTGAGGTTTGTAAACTCATTAAGACGTGCATCGAAGCCAAGGCGCAAGCGTTGTTCAAAGCTATGACGATTAGCATCGTACATATTTGCTTTGGCAGAACCAATAGCAGAGTTCGCTCTAAATGGAGATTGTGGTCTATTAGAGCCGTCATGTGCCATCCAGCGCGCTCTGTAATCGCCAACTAATGTAACACCACGCTCTTTTGTGGTATCAAAATCAGAACGAATAAAGTCAGTTAAACGAACTACATCTGCTACATTTTGTACACCAGATTCAGCATTTACTACTTCGCCATTAGCGCCATTAGGTGTATTGGCCCCTACTGCATTAACAGTTGTGCCATCCTTGGATTTGCCGATTGCTGTCGTTTTACTACTGTCTCCACCACCAAATTTAAGGTTAACCCCTACACGATACACGCGTTCTTGCGTAGCACGGTCATCATCGCGATGGTTAAAGATATTATTGATGCCAAAGTACATCATGGCATTTTTGTTAAATCGTTTTTGAACCATTACGTTCCAAATGCCAAATGTTTTCTTTTCATAGCTTTGCTTCTTATATACGCCTGCATCACCAGATAAGATATCTGGCCAGTAGTTGCCACCATTATTAAGAGTATTACTATCAAGCATATTGATATAATAATCGCCCCAAATGGAACCATTCCAACCGGATTTAGGGTTGTCATAAGTAATGCCAATATCAATCTTATGCATTGGTTTATCCAACAATTGGCGAGGCATTGTTGAATCACTCTTATTAATGGCATGCAAGTATGTATACCCGAGCTTACCGGACCAATACTTGCCGAATTTTTGTTGTACCTCTGCTTGAAGGCCCGTAATTTCAGCTTTACCAATATTTTTAAAGCTATAAATCATGTCTGGTGCACGTTGGTACTTAGCATCACCCTTGAGGTATGGAGCAAAGTCCATAAAGTCCCCTGTGAAGTATACAGACATATAGTTTTTGATGCGGTTATGGAATACGCCTACACGAGCATAAGTATTCTTATTTTCACCTTCTAAGCTCATGTCAAAGTTAACAGATTTCTCAGGTTTCAAATTAGGATTGCCGGCCCAGTACCAACCAAGTTTTGCAACCCCAATCCCAACAGGATTAGAAGCATACATTTCCCAGTTATACCATAATTCCCCCATACCAGGCTCTGTATAACCAGTACCAACATTGGCTTTAAATCTACGGTGTGTATTGCCCTTTACGTTATAGGTCATCCCCAAGGACGCAGACAAATTAGAACCAAATAGACTACTATTATCAAAGCGAAGAATTGGAGATAAGGTTAAATTCTTATTCACCTGCCAGGTATCAGAAACATAAGCATTTAACTTGCGAATCGTACCGCTACCAGTTGTTAACCGTTGATCACGGCTACGATATTCTTCTAAGAAGGCTTTACCATTGAGCTTAGGTGCTTTTTTACGCATTTCCGAATCATTGGATTCGCCATACTTAAAGTAATCCCCTACGATATTGGCACGTGTAGCAGATAATACAGGATTTTCTGCTTTTAAACGATCTTCCAAAGCTTTATAACGAGCTTTAAACTCATCCGTTACAGGTTGATTATTAGGGGATGTACTAGACCAATCACTTAATCGGCTTTCAGATAAACCATAATTTATATAGTCATCGTATGTAATGCCTGGTTTTTGAGCATCTGTTTCGGCACCATAGTATTCGTAATCCATATCCCATTGTGGCATGCCACCACCGGAATTGATGAATTTGTAGTCATGGATGTGAGAATATACCTTAATACTGTTATCGCCTTTACGTCTTACAAGACGGTCAAGTTTATCCACTAGCAAGCTCTTATCGTAATCCCATGGATCGATGTACATTGTGCTTGTATTAGGGGAGCTCTTCAATCGGCTACCAGAGCCTTCTTCACGAGCATAGCTCACGCCGTAGCTAAGCAGATGATTTTTATTGAGCTGTGTGTTTGCATTAGCTCGAATGTCTAATTGACGGTGATCGATATTATCGATATAGCGTAACTCATTGGAGCCTTCATAAGCTGAACGACCAGTATAACTAATGAGGGCTACGTCATTTTCTTTGATGCGGGAGTAGTTAGTTTCAACTGTCCAGTCGCTTTTACCAGCTCGAGAGGACCATTGTAAGTTTGCTGTATTACGGTCCGCAGTACGTTTGAAATGTTGTTGTGGCTCTAAGTCGGAGTCAGAGTGTTTAACATCGCGTACAAGATCTTCTGTATAACGGTTGAGACGCATTTCAAATTTATTTTTATCGTTTGCATCATAAGTTGCTACAAGACCGATATCTGCCGCATCACCATAGTACCGAAGTACATTTGGTTTGAAGTTATGCTTAGCATAATCAAAAGCCATACCTGAGTCACGACGTTTAACGGATGCTAAAACAGGCATAAGATCACGTTTACTACCAGATAAACCGACCTTTAATTTCCCCATTTGACCAGAGTCGGCACGAATGAAAAAGTTTTGGAATGGGAATGCATCACCATCACTCTTGCGTCGCATACCTTCTGCATTTAATTGCAAAGATGGTTTCTTTTGTGCCTTTTTAGTGATGATATTAACTACACCACCTATAGCATCAGAACCGTATTTAGCACTGGCAGCACCTTGAATAACTTCTATACGTTCAACATTTTCTGTACCTAGCCGTTGGACTTCGTCTGCTGCACCAGAGTACTTATCAAAATCGCCGAGTACGGGTTGACCATCTACAAGGATCAGTGTGTGACGCGCTTCGGCACCGCGGATAGATACACCAACACGGCCCATAGCATCAACGGTTCTAGATACACCTGTTTGAGTAAATATAATATCTTCGACGGACTTCGCCTGTTTCTTTTCAATCTCTTTCTTAGTAATGATTTGCACTTGCTGTGAGTTCAATTTTGCTTCTTCTTCTGCCCATGTTCCTTTAACATGAACAACATCCGTAGTAACAGTCGCATTCCCCGCCCACACTACAAGCGGTGCACTAAGCCACAAGGCAACTGCACTAGACAGAATAATGCTACGTTTTGCATGTCCCCACCGGTTCATTGTGCCCTCCTCAATTTCTAACTAACCATATGTTTTGTATCTCATACACAAAATAAAAAAGATACACTTCAGCAACACATAATGACATTGAATATCATTTACATTTTAATGTTAGCAAAGTGTATCTTGCATATCTACTCCGAAAAGACCAAAAATATACATTTCGGACAATATTAAGTTTTTATAACCTACTAGTTCTAAACCTTAAACACTTATATTTTAAATATTACTAATACTATAATGCATGTCTTGGTTTAGTTTGAAGGTATTTATACTTTACGATAAGCACTAGGCGTTACACCTGTGGCCTCTTTGAATGCACTAGTAAATTTACTACCATTCTCGTAGCCTACGGCATTAGCAATTTCTAAAATAGATTGATCTGACTCTTGAAGCAAGCGCTTAGCTGCATTAATACGACATTCCTTTAAATAGTGATGGATTGTCGTACCATATACCCCTTTAAAACAACGCTTTAATGTTGATGTAGGAATATCAAATTGGTCAGACAAGGAATCTATGGTTATCCGTTTCATAAACTGTGTAGATATATATTCATTAACAGCTTTTACAATATCTACTTGTTGTTTACGATAGGAGCTTCTCTTTTCATGATTAGTTGTAGAAATAATAGATAATAATAAGAAAATTTCAATAACTTTTAATTTAAAATAGTGCCCTTTAATTTGATCAGGCACTTTATATAAACTAGAAAAAATCTGACGAACAGATTCCGTCTCTTCCATCATCATACCAAATTCAGATTGCTCACAAAATCGATTTGCTAGCTGAGTTAAATCAATACGGGTCTCAGTAACAAGAGTATCTAAAATAGGCTGAGCTTTTTCAACATCTACTAATAATACAACTCCTTTAAAAAGCTTAGTAGGAAAATAATTTTCATGTTGATAATTAGAGCTAATATGCCAGCCTAAAGACATATCCCCTGGCCCCATATATAAATATTCACCAGAGGTAAACTTACACTCTATACGCCCCTCTTCACAATGATTTATGGCAAATGTCTTAGTATGTGATTTAGCATAAAATTGAATCGTTTCTTGCTTCACATCAAGGAACATTAAATCGATACCATCAAACACCTTATGTCTCGATATAGACGTCCCTGCATGTGACATTGCATGATTATGTGGATTCATACGATCACCATATACACAAATACTATATAAATTACTATATACACAGTTATCATAGTATAATTGTTGATATTCATTGTCAAATTCAATTTTGTAATAATTCATTTTTTCTTTAAAAATATAAGTTTCTACTATTTGTAATCCACATAAGACAATTTCATTAATATATAGCGCTCTATTCATTAAAATCCATTCATTACACAATCTACTCTATGTATGATTGATTTTATAATAAAATAAGCCTTGCAAGTTAAACCAACGCAGTCTAACTTACAAGGCTATATTTAGAATTATCAGAGATAATTCTTTATTTTTTTGTTTTTACAATAAAGACTAATGCTATAACATGACCAATCCATACAAAGGCCATAACGATAAGTGCAATGGGCATATCTTGACTAAAATAGGCACCAATTGCCATTATTGTACTAACCGATAAGAGAATGGACAACTTTGTCCGCAACGTCAACGCTTTATCGCGCTCATAAGCACCAACAGTCTTTTGATATAAACTAGATTCTAAGAACATGTTATGAAAGCGTTCCGATCCTCGAGCTAAACAAAATAATGTTAGCATATAAAAAGGAACTGTTGGCAATAGTGGTATTACAATTCCTGCTGTACCAAGAACAAAACTGATTGCTCCAATAGTCAAGAATATGTATCGCACAACCACATTACTATGTTGCTCAGTTGTTTTCATTACTCCTCTTCTACGTAATTAATAACTTTACCTTTTGTTTTAATAAAGTTTGGAATAATAAGTACAAGAGCTGCAATGGCTACGATACCATAGATGCCAGCCATACCGATCCATTCGAATGCATGACCTAATACAAGACCCATTACTGCAAAGTCTGCATCACCAAATGTTGTATTTTGGAAACCTAATTGACCAAGAACTGGCAATGCCAATGCTGGTAAGAAGGTAATAGCCAAACCATTAAGGAATGCACCTACTGCTGCACCACGACGACCACCTGTAGCATTACCATAAATGCCTGCTGTTGCACCACAGAAGAAATGAGGTACAAGACCAGGAATGATCAATACACCACCTACAGCACCAAGAATAAGCATGCCGATGATACCGCCGATAAAGGAGCTAATGAATCCCAACACTACAGCCGTTGGAGCATATGTAAAGAATACTGCACAGTCTACTGCTGGAATTGCATTAGGGATAATTTTTGTAGCAATACCTTGGAATGCAGGAATCAAGTCACCTAAGATCATACGTACACCAGAATATACGATTGTTACACCTACGGCAAAGTTCATAGCGCTCATAACAGCATATAAGTAAGGACTCATATCACCAGATAAAGTAGATACGAATTCAGAGCCTGCTGCAATAGCTGCAATTAAATAGAATACGATCATAGTCAATGCAGTAGATAATGTGGAGTCACGCAAGAAGCCCCATTTTTCAGGAATTTCAATATCTTCTGTGCTATCTTCAGCTTTACCTACATATTGAGCAACCCAAGCAGATAAATAATAACCTAAGCTACCAAAGTGACCGATAGCAATTTCATCACCGTCTGTAACTTTAGATGTATAACTTTGACCGATTGCTGGAGAGATAGCAGACCAAGCGCCCATCAAGAAACCACCTACAAGGATGAGTTCCATACCAGACAAACCTGCTGTACCAAGTACGGCAGACATAAGACATGCCATAAACAAACTATGATGACCTGTTAAGAACACATATTTGAACTTGGTGAAACGAGCAATACATAAGTTCATCAATAAGCCTACAACGAGAATAGACATCGTTTCAACACCAAGTACCTTTTGCGCTACAGCCACGATAGCCTCGTTATTTGGTACTACACCAGTAATGTGGAAGCCATGCTCGATCATCTTACCTAGTGGATCAAGGTTATTAACGATAACACCTGCACCAGCTGCGAGCATCAAGTAGCCAAGAATAGGTTTTAATGTACCAGTCATTACCTTATGAAACGGGCGTTTCAAGGCAATTAAACCTATACATGACATAATACCAATTAAAAGTGCTGGTTGAGACAGCACATCACGTAAGAACTCTAATACCATTTCCATGGCACTACCTCCTATATATAGTTGTTACATTATTGAGCTGCTTGTTTCAATGCATCAAGAATATCTTCAGTGATTTTCTTTTTATTGATATAGCTGCGAACAATAGCGACATTCTTATCTTCAAATTGTTCCGCTAACTCTTTTACAGTTACAATAAGGTCTGCTTTACGGCCTTGTGCAGCATTAAAATCAATAGATTCAACTTGTGCATCAATACCATTTTCAGCACAAATCTCTTCAATTTTCATTTTTAGCATCAAGCTAGAACCAATGCCATTACCACATACAGTTAATACAGAAATCATACTTGCCTCCTCCTAAATGTATTCTTGATCTTCTAAACGCTCTGCCAAGAATTCTTGTACATCTTCAATACTTTCAAAATCAGCTGCTGCATCTAAAAACTCGTCATCTTCAAATAACGTAGCAATATCAGTCAACAATTGAATATGTTCATCCTTGTTAGGAGCACATAAGAATAATGCAACAGAAACCGGATCGTTATCAGGGCTACCAAAGTTTAATGGTTTTTCTAAGGTTACTAAAGCAGTACCTACACGTTTTGCCCCATTTTCCGGGCGAGCATGTGGCATAGCAAGACCTGGTGCCAATACAATATATGGCCCCATTTCACGTACAACCTCGACCATAGCCTCTGTATAAGATGGATCAGTAAAACCTGCATCAACCATAAGTTGACCACCGTGACGAATTACCTCTTCCCACGTTTCTGCGGGATAATGAAAAGATACATTATCCTCAGATAGTAAATCTTGTAACAAGCTAACACCTCCTAAATTTACTCACGTATATACTTGTATTATATCTATTCTTACATTTTTTTCATATAACAAAATAGGAATAGGGTAATAAAAACAAATAAAATTAACTTTTTTCTATTATTTTATTAAGTCCCCTAAATTAATGTAGGTTTTCAAAAATTACATATGTAATATACGAAGAAGGTCCCAATTCTATAAATTGGGACCTTCTTCGTACTGCTTGTATTGCACACAGCATATTGTAGAGAGTAGAGATGTGTTGTAGTTGAAAGATTTTAAAATGGATTATTGTAAAATAGATGTAAAGTTTATTAAGTTGTATATGCTGTGACAATGCCTTTTTTATCTATTTCGATTATATTGTTGCCTATATCTTTTATCATTATTTGCCTTAATGGCCATAATTAATGGTTTGAGTGAAAGAAACTCTTCATCACTGAGTCGAATGGTTCTACCAATACGTTTAATCGGATTACGTGGGCGCCCGGCACCGCGTCTAGTTCCACCCCATGCCATATACATACCTCACTTTTCACTTGAAAAACTCCTTCTACCGATAGTATAACCGCTCATACATAAGTATGCAATATCTATTCATTATAAATAATCTCATAATAGTCTTTAAACGTGTAATAAACTGCATTTATTAATAAAATGCATAATCAAGAAAAGCACATATTTATAAGCATTTTCCTATTCTCAACTTGAATTGTAACATCAACGTTGCCAAATATAGATAAATCGCTTTTATAGAATATAGTATTTAAAAGCTAATGTATACCTATATTCTTTGATTACATACTAGATACAACTAGTCAAATTGAAGTCTTAAAAGCTCATCAACAAATGGGATAACTTAATCAATTTAATACTTTAACTACAGAAAAAAAAGACTGCTTTCGCAGTCTTTTTATTTCTATATATGATTGTATTAACCAAATAGTAAGTGACCTACTTCATACGCAATAGCTGCTACAATACCAGATAATGGAATTGTTACAAACCACGCCAATACCATAGATCTTGCTACGCCCCAATTAACAGCTTTCAAACGTTTAGAGGAACCAACGCCTAGCAAGGAACCACTTACAACGTGTGTAGTACTTACAGGTAAATGTAAGAATGTAGCTGTAAAAATAGTGATGGCAGAGTTTAAGTCAGCAGCGAAACCATTGATAGTTTCCAATTTGAAAATCTTAGTCCCCATAGTAGAGATGATTTTCCAACCGCCTACTGCTGTACCCATGGCCATAGCCGTAGCACAACAAAGTTTAACCCATACTGGTACCTCTAATGTATCGATAAAGCCACCGCTAAGTAATGTTAAGGTAATAATCCCCATCGCCTTTTGCGCATCATTAGAACCATGAGAAAAGGCCATCATGATGGCAGATACAATTTGCATGGATCTAAATCTATCATTCAATACGATTGGAGAAAATCTACCAAAAATAAGCAACAATACTTTCATCACAATATAGCCACCAATCATGGCTACAATTGGAGATAAAATAAGGGATAAGAAAATCTTTATAATCCCTGCCTCATTTAAAGCATCGAACCCTACAGACCAACCTACAGCACCGATGATACCACCGATAAGAGCATGAGATGAGGAACTAGGAATCCCCCAATACCATGTAAGCAAGTTCCATGTTATGGCACCAATAAGAGCTGCTGAGATAATCGCACTATTAATGAGAGACGCAGACATTACGATGTCACCACCGATTGTCTTTGCTACGCCTGTACTAACCATGGCCCCCAAGAAATTGAGTGCCGCAGTCATCATAATTGCCTTTTTAGGTTCAATAGCACGGGTTGAAACAGATGTAGCAATGGCGTTCGCCGTATCGTGGAAGCCATTGATATAGTCGAAGGCTAATGCTAAAAATACTACTAGCCATACTAAATAATGAGCATCAAGCATACTTCAATACTACCCGGCGGAATGTACCAACCAAATCTTCGCAACCATCGATTACATCCTCCATGGCACTAAGGATTTCCTTCCATTTGATAATTTCAATAGGATCTGTACACTCAGTAAATAGTTTAGCCATTTCTTCGTGGTAAATATTATCCGCTTCAGACTCAAGTTTCAATACTTGGTGTACACGGCCTTCTACCTTCACATGGTCCTTTTTAAGGCTACCCATATAACCAATAGATTTATTAATATGCTTAACGCATTTTACAACGATTTCACTCATACGGATAGCACCATCACTTGGCTTACCAACGTGGTACATAACCATTTTATCCATGATTTCTTTAATATTATCCAATGTAGTATCCAATTGGTCGATTAGAAGCTGAATATCTTCGCGATCCATTGGAGTGATGAATGTTTTACGCAAACGTTCTACAGTTTCGGTTACTAATTCATCGGCTGCTTTTTCCTTTGTATCAATTTCAAGAAAAGCCTCTTCTTTAGAGATTTCGCCTTTAAACACACGTTCCATCATCTCTGCGCTTTCATATGTAAGAGCAGCATGATTTTCTAAAATACTGAAAAATTTTTCTTCTTTTCCTTTTAATTTAAAAGCCATGAAGATCCTCCTGAAACAGTATTGATTGCTTCTATAAATATAATTTAATTATAGCACACTAACAATAATTCCTAAACAATTTACCATGCTCTATATTTTAACCCCTATGCGTATATGGCATATATAGTATCTTATTCTGTGAAAACAATAAAAAAAGCAGATAGCTGATTAATTATCAACTATCTGCTTTTTAACTTAAGCCACATACGGGCTTAGTATGTATCAACTAATTACAATAGTTAACAGTTAACAGTTAATTGTTACAAATACGGTTAATTATTACTGTTACTATTTTTTACCTATTAGTTATTAGCTTCTGCTGCAGCTTTAGCTGCTTCTGCAGCCTTTTTCAAATTAGGCACAGATGTTGGACATGTAGCAGGCGTACAAGCGCCATTAGGACCTAAGTCTTCAGAGCGATTTACAAATGTTGTATGTAACATGTGATGTGCTTTATGGCTCATAGGTTTGCCATCGAAGAACTCAGCATATAATTTTTGGATATCTGGATTATCACAAGCTGCTTTCACTTGTACCTCTGCATCGCGAGTATACAAGGACGCAATACGAGCTTCACGAGCTTTATCAGCCATCGGTAATTTAACGCGTGGTTGACCACCACCACCGATACAGCCACCACGGCAAGCCATTACTTCAATGAAGTCATAATGGATGTTTTCTGCACGCATGCGTTCGATGAATTTACGCAAGTTACCTGTACCATGAACAGCCGCTACATGTAATGTTTTATCACCAATCACTACGTCTGCTTCACGAGCACCATCCATACCGCGAATTGCTTCAAATGGGATCAATGTTTGAGGTGCATCTTCACCAGTTGCAAATTTGTAAGCCGCACGCATAGCCGCTTCCATAACACCACCAGTATTACCGAAGATGATACCACCACCAGATGCTTCACCCATCAATGGATCAAATGCAGAATCTTCTAATTCATCAAAGTTGATTTCTTCTGCACGTAACCATTTTGCAAGTTCACGTGTAGTAATACAGTAGTCTGTATCGCGCATTTCTGGTACATCCCAGTATTCAGCAGAGGAGTTCATTTCATCGCGACGAATTTCGAATTTCTTAGCTGTACAAGGTGTTACTGCAACAGCAACGATTTGTTTTGCATCAAGGCCCATTTTTTCAGCAAAATATGTTTTTTGTGTAGGCGCTTGCATTGCAATTGGGCTCTTAGCTGTAGACAAGTTTGGCAAGAATTCTGGATAGAATGTTTCAGCAAACTTAACCCAAGCAGGACAGCAAGATGTGAATTGAGGCAATACCGCATCACTATTGATAACGCGTTCCAACAATTCAGATGCTTCCTCCATGATAGTCATGTCAGCACCAAAGTTTGTATCTAAAATATAGTCGCCACCCAATTTACGAAGAGCAGCTACCATTTTACCTTCTACGAATGTACCCGCATCAAGACCGAACTCTTCACCTAAGCCAACACGTACAGCAGGTGCAGTTTGGAAAACGACGATTTTATTAGGGTCAGCAATAGCTGCTTTTACTTCATCAATTTCAGAGCGTTCATTGATGGAATCGAATGGACAAATAGATGCACATTGACCGCAATGAATACAAATTGGATGATCCCCATTAGTTGTTAAGTCATAATAATCAAATACGCCCATGTCTACAGCACAAGCTTTACGACATAAGGAGCAGTTTTTACATTTGGACAAATCTTGAACTAATGCAATATTACCGTCTTCAATAGGTACACGACGGTCTAAAAATTGGTACTTACTCATGAGTTCCTCCTACTTAGGTAACGTTGTTATCGTTAATTGATGAAATTATACTATACATTGTGATTTTTATCAATAAATTTACATGTAATTCCTTTGCATAACAGATATTAAAAAATCACATGATACAAGGAATTATAGGCGTTCTTCTAATTCCATCCACCGTTCTGTGAGCGCATCTATTTGGGATTGAGTCTCTTCTCGCTCAGCCATCAAGGATTGCATCTTTTCATAATCAGTAGCAACTTGACTAATCATGACATCGAGCCCCTTTACTAAATGCTCTAATTTAGGTAACTCATCCATAATGTTAGCATACTCTGCTTCTTCCGCTTTATTGAGTCCCTTCTTCGGTGTTTCTTTAAAAGTATCTTCCCCAAATGTAGCCATATTACTATCACTACCATCTACCGAAGTACTTAATGATGAATCATCAGAGCCAGTACTAGTTTCAGATTTGTTAGTTTTATCAGTTTTAGAAGCAATCGATGTATCAGTATTGGCCATGTAGAATGGGCGCTTTCCACCACTACTTTCATCTAAAGAATCCTTGTAATCGGAATAGGAGCCGTGAACAATTTCAATTTGACCATCGCCACTAAAAGCAAAGAGTTTGTCTACAACACGGTCTAAGAAGTAACGATCATGGCATACTGTGATAATGACCCCACTAAAGGAATCAAGGAAGTCCTCTAGCACCTCTAATGTAGGAATATCAAGATCATTGGTCGGTTCATCTAGTAATAAAACATTCGGAGCACTCATAAGCAATTTCAATAGATATAAGCGACGTCGTTCACCGCCTGAAAGCTTACGAATCGGCACACCATGTAACTCTGGTGTGAAAAGGAATCGTTCAAGAATCTGACCAGCACTCAACGTAGAACCATCGCCCAGAACCATATAGGAATGATCTTCGCGAATATAATCGAGAACACGCATATCTTCATCAAACTCTGGTAGTTCTTGTTTGAAATGGGCAATGCGAACGGTCTCGCCCTTACCAATAGTACCGTTTGTAGGTTCATAGGTTCCATCAAGAATATTCATAAAGGTAGACTTGCCAACACCATTAGGGCCTACAATACCAATACGATCATGACGCACTACATGGTAGGTAAAATCCTTAATCATAGGGCGCTCACCAAAGTAGAACTCTAAATGTTCAATATCAAAAATGGTTTTCCCTAAACGCGTTTTTAAAGCAATGGGATCCATTTGATCGGGACGTCTAGTTTTCTCCATATTCTTAAGTTTTTCATAGCGGTCTAAACGAGCCTTTTGTTTCGTCGTTCTCGCCAAAGCCCCACGACGTACCCATTCGATTTCTCGTTTCAAGAACTGACGGCGTTTCTCTTCCGTAGCGGCCTCGCGAGCCTCTCGATCAGCCTTCAAGGCAATAAATTCTTCGTAATTACCGTCATATTGATACATACGACGATTAGAAAGCTCTAAAATTCCATTACATACAGAGTCGAGGAAATATCTATCATGAGTACTGATTAATAGGCCCCCTTGGCGAGCACTTAAGTAGGACTCAAGCCAGTCGATGCTATCCTCATCTAAATGGTTTGTCGGTTCGTCTAACAATAATAGGTCACAAGGATATAATAATGCCTGTCCTAACGCGAGACGACGCTTTTGACCACCAGATAACATAGCCACTTTTTGATCCATCTCAGGAAAGCCTAATTTAGTTAAAATAATACGAGCCTCTTGCTCTACCTGCCATCCATCTTGTTGATCCATTTGTTCTAACGCATTCATATAGTTACGCGATATTTTACTATCCTCGCTACCAGACTCTTGCATTTCACGATATTCACGACTAATGCGTTCAAAAGATTGCACCATCCGCAAACGAGGATGGTCTCCATCAAGAACAGCTTCTAGCAAAGTTGATTCTGGATCAAACTCTGGGGTTTGAGCCAAATAATGAATACTCGCCTTACCATTCCGCTCAATACTCCCCTTATCAGGCTCCATTTGTGCTGCCAAAATTTTTAGAAATGTAGACTTACCCGTCCCATTAATCCCTACAAGACCTAACCGTTTGTCTGTGGTGAAAGTAATATTCACATCTTTAAACAGCAGTCGTGTGCCATATGATTTTTCTATATTTTGTAAACTAATAACGTTCATCGTATGCTCCTATTATGTCATTCTGTTATTTATTATACTACACATTACCATTGACAGTAACAGACGCCGTCAGTAGAATAAACGTAACGTATATATTCATGAGGAGGTCCACATGGCAGTAGATAGCGTTTTAGACTTTTATGAAACTATCAATTTTGAACTTATCGATATCGATGGGTATGATACATTATTTACAGAGCTCTTGGAAGATGGCACCTATGCAACTGTGTCCGATGATGACGGTCATTTGCCAGAGGATTTAGAGATGCCAATCGTATTCAATGTGTACGACGATAACGACTCCTTCCAATGGAGTGTGACCCTAGATGATTCCTACCAACTAAAAGACTTGTTGGACAGTGCTGAAAGCACAGATACATTCTTAGAAACACTTCAAAAAATTCGACAAGAACATATTGAACAATACCAATAAAGCAAAAGCGATGACCTAAGAGTCATCGCTTTTTATTTCATATAAAGCTACTAATATCTATATATTACTAATCTAGATATACGCTCATTATCAATAGCTAATTATATTCGTACTAGCCACTACAAGAGATTAGTTAATAGACTCTTCCGCCTTTACTAGTTCAACAGATTCGCCCGTATCAGTAGCATCTAGAATTTCAATTAAGCTATTTACGATATTTGCTGCACCATCAACATGCCATTCACGAGCACGCTCAGACATCTGTTGAAGTCTTGGTGAATTGATAAGAAGAGCTGTCACAACATCTTCTAAGTTATGAATATCACGAGCCCAACGAGCACAACCTCGTTGTTCTAATAGCTCTGCATTAGCCTCTTCTTGCCCTGGAATAGCATTAAAGAACACCATAGGTAAACCAATTGTAACAGCCTCCATACAGGTTAATGCACCAGGCTTTGTTACCAGCAAGGAAGAGGATTTCATAAGCTCCGAAATATTCGTAGTATATCCATACACAATAGTCTTAGTACGCATAGATTCACTAAGGGTAACTAAGGATTCATAAAGAGATGTATTTTGACCGGCTACAACAGTAATTTCATCAATGCCATTAACTTCATCTAAGTGTTTTAATGCCGTTTCTAGAGAACCCAATCCAAGGCCCCCACCCATAACGAGCACTTTTATGGGTTCCTCTAAGCTATATTCTTCAATAGCATCACGGAAGAAGGCACGACGCACTGGAATCCCTGATACATGGATACGTGAGGCATCGATACCAGACGATACCATTTCATCTACCATCGATTCAGTAGCTACATAGTATGTATCAATTTGTGGATATAGCCAAAATTGATGACTACTAAAGTCCGTCATGATAGCCACTAATGGTACATCGATATGACCTTGACGTTTTAAGATAGACGCTGCACCACATGGGAATGGATGAGTAAATACCATCACATCTGGTTCTTCTTGTTGCACCAACTTAAGCATGCGGCTTTTCAATAGGTATGACAATGCAGTTTGCAAAATCGTACCACGTTTTTCCCCTTTTGATACGCGGTAAATCATATCATATAGCATAGGAAATACGTCAATCATCTTGATATATGTGCCCTTGATCAAATGCTCTACAGACATGGTTTCTGTATCAAGAAAGTCTACATGCGTTATGGAAGCTTGTGGCTCTTTCTCTTTCCAATATTCTTCTATGGCTCTGGCGGCCTGCATATGTCCTGTCCCAATAGAAGCGGACACGATGAGAACCTTCCGTGATCTTTCGTTATTCATAGTACACCCTTTCTCTGTGCATTATACCATAAATAGACGAAAAAAAGAGACCTCGAAAGGTCTCTTTCCAATCCATTAAAGATTATTTTTTGCGTTTTTTAGCTTTTGCAGCATTAACTTGTTCTTTCAAACCTTTACCAGCTTTGAATGCAGGGGATTTGGAAGCTGCGATTGTGATAGTTTTACCGTTTTGTGGGTTACGGCCTTCACGAGCTGCGCGTTCACGAACTTCGAATGTACCGAAGCCGATAACTTGTACTTTACCACCAGCAGCTAATTCTTCAGCAACTGTGTCAAATACAGCTTTTACCGCTTTTTCAGCGTCTTTTTTAGTTAATTCAGTTTTTTGTGCAACACTTGCGATTAATTCTGTTTTGTTCATGACAGAACCTCCTTAAAAATACTATACCTAAGAAGCATGCAAACCTCTAGGCTACTTTTCCTGCACTTTAGCCTCCTCCCAAAAAGCATCCAGCTCAGCTAATGAAAAGTCTTCCCATGAGCGATCGCTTTGGTTAACACAAGCTTCTACATGTAAAAAACGCTGTCGGAACTTTGTGTTTGTGCGATTTAGTGCATTTTCACCGCTTATTTTATACCATCTTAATAGATTAATCAAGGAAAAAAGCACATCTCCCGCTTCTTTTTCCATATTTTCTCTATCTTTTTGGGCAATAGCCTCCTTAAATTCATCCATTTCTTCCGAAACTTTCGCCCAAACCGGATCGAGCTCATCCCAGTCAAAACCTAGCTTCGCAGCCTTTTCTTGCAACTTATAAGCCGCCACTAAAGCAGGTAAACTTTTAGATACACCATCTAATACAGATTTTTGTATATTTTTCTTTTCTTGTGCCTTTAATTCGTCCCAACTGTATGATTTTTCATTATTTTCAGGGTCAAAAACATGGGGATGACGACGAATCATCTTCTGAGTCACATCATTAATTACATCTTCTAATGTAAACTGACCAGCTTCTTCAGCCAATTGACTGTGAAAGACAACTTGTAATAATACATCACCTAGTTCTTCACGAAGATTAGCCATATCTTTATTATCGATAGCATCTACTACTTCATAAGTTTCTTCAATGAAATATCGACGCAACGATTCATGCGTTTGTTTTTGATCCCAGGGGCAACCATTAGGAGCTCGCAAGGCTTTTACTACATCTACTAATGGTTGTACCGATACAGGCTTATCAGTATTGTTCTTCATATAGTTTAGCCTCCTCCTTATCTCGGCGAGCTTGTAAGCGCTTGCCTATAACAGGGAAATGATACATATCAGCTTTTACAACGGCCTTTGTTAACCATAAGGATAAACCATATACAAATACAGCCACAATAATAGCCGCTGCCACTGCACCACCATTGCCGAATAACTCTACGGTAGTCACATACACTACCTGTGTAGCACCGCCCATAGCCATGGCAGACACTACAATTTTTAATAGCTCTAATTTATTAAGTACAGATCCTACATATTTTTTAACAAATATATAGTTTATGAGTGCCGCAATGGCAAAATTCAAATTCGTTGCCCATGCAGCACCATTAATGCCTAGCTCAATAGTACCTGTCAATTCATAGTCTAAGAAGGTCTTAGCCAACAAACCAATAAAAATGGCTATCATAGGAATAACAGTTCTACCTAACCCTTGCAAGATGCCTGCTGTAATCTGTTGCCAACCTAAGAATATAATGCTCAAGCTAATAACAGCAATAACAGGACCTGCATGAGGCGTTGCATATATCAGTTTAGATATAGGTGTCGCCAACACACAGAGGCCGATACAGGCTGGAATAGTAAAGATATTTGCAATTTTAATGGCTGTTCCAGCGCGCTGCACAATACGATGCACATCACCTTGGGCATGCGCTTCCGATACAGCTGGTACAAGGCTAGCTGCTAAAGATGTAGTCAAAATAATGGGCAACCCAATCAACGATGTAGCCATCCCTGTAAGATAACCAAATTGTGTGGTCGCTTCATTGAGATAATACCCAATATCCATCAAACGCTTTGGCACGATGAATGTATCGATAAGGGATACCATAGGCAGCATAATATTGGCCATGGAAACAGGTATAGCCAAACTAAATAGTCGTTTCACTACAGAACTATTACTTTCACCAACAGCATTCGGATTCTGCTGTGCCAACATTTGCGCCCGTACACGACGTTGACGATAGTAAAAGTAAATTAATACGAGTAATCCCGCTAATACACCAGGGAATGTAGCAAAGGTTGCACCACCAGCCGCTAAGTGTAACCCTCTATCAATGAAGTAATAGGCTAAGCCCACCATAGAGGATACGCGGAAGATTTGTTCAAAGACTTGGCTAGTCCCGGTAGGAACCATATATTGGAAGCCTTGGAAGTAACCTCTAAAACAACTCAAAATCGTAACGACAAAGATTGCTGGTGATAATAGCTGAATAGCGAGCAATGCACGAGGATCTGTAATAATATGAGAATCTATGAGCCACTGTGCACTGCCGTATAAAGCAACACTAAATACAAGGCCTAACAGTGTTAATACCTTTAAAGATACGGAAAATACTTGTTGTACGCCACGCATATCATCATTAGCTAGCTTTTCCGCAATCATAATAGATATGGCCACAGGAATACCTGCCGCGGAAATACTAACGATAATTTGATAAATCGGATAGGCCATCATATATAGGCCTATTCCTTCACCACCGAGAACACGGGCAATAAGGACTTTACTGAAAGCACCGATAACTTTAACGATAATCCCAGCTAAGGTTAAAATCATAGCACCCTTTAAAAATCGATTCATAGGCCCTCCTTAGACGATGATTTCTGGCTAAGAGCCTTCATCACCGCTTCCGTAATGGTCAAAATAGAACCTTTCATGCCATTAAGGCTCACATATAATGTGGCTGGCTTGGTGTCTGCAAATTTCATCTTCTTCCATAGATCTTCTCGTACAGCCCCTATATCCCAGTCGGCCATCTTAGAATCATCATGCCAATGGATAGTAAGCTGTTGATCTCTACGGACGATACTTTTAATGCCAAGTAAACGTGCTTGCTCTTTAATTTGGGCAATGCGCAATAATCGGTCTACTGGATCTGTTGGAGTACCGAATCGATCGATGAGTTCATCGGTCATATCATCAAGCTGTTCTTTGGATTTAATATGTAACAACCGTTGATATACGGAGATCTTACGAGCGCTATCCTTGATATACGCATCGTCGATAAAGGCATCTACCTCTAAGTCGATAGCTGGATCGATGGATACTTCCCGTTCAACTTCTTTATTTTGAGCCTTCGCAATGGCTTCTTCTAACATACTTACGTACATACCAAAGCCGACGGATGCGATATTACCATGTTGCTGCGAGCCTAATAAATTGCCAGCGCCGCGAATTTCTAAGTCGCGCATCGCCAATTTAAAGCCAGCACCGAGCTCTGTGAACTCTTCAATAGCTTTTAAGCGCTTTTCTGCCGCTTCAGAGAGCATTTTATCAGGACGATACATAAAGTATGCATAAGCCCGTCTACGAGAACGCCCTACACGGCCACGCATTTGATATAGCTGAGATAAACCTAAGCGGTCCGCATCATAAATGATGATGGTATTGGCATTAGGAATATCTAAGCCGGTTTCAATGATACTGGTAGACAATAATACATCATAATGGCCTTCATAGAAATCCGTCATAATTTCTTCAATTTGACGGCCCGTCATCTGACCATGAGCAATAGCATAGCGTAAACCAGGTAATGCTGCTTCTAATAACTCACCCATATGATTAATTGATGCAACGCGGTTATATACGAAGTAAACTTGTCCGCCCCGTGCCAATTCTCGCTTGATGGCATCAGCAACGATGTTCATATCATATTCCACCACATAGGTCTGAACCGGTAATCGTTCCTCTGGTGGCGTATTGATAACAGACATTTCCCGAACGCCTACAAGAGACATATGTAAGGTCCGAGGAATTGGGGTTGCACTTAAGGTGAGCACATCAATATTACTAGCCCACTCTTTCCATTTTTCCTTTTGTGCTACTCCGAAGCGTTGTTCTTCATCAACAACAAGCATGCCTAAGTCTTTAAAAACTACTTTTTTATTAAGTAGTGAATGGGTTCCGATGAGAACATCAATCGAGCCATCCTCTACACCTTTTAGAACTTGTTTCTTCTCAGATGTACTGCGGAAACGATTGAGCACATCTACTTTGACCCCAAATGGAGCAAAACGATTCCAGAAGGTTTGGAAATGTTGCTGTGCAAGAACTGTTGTCGGTACGAGTACCGCAACCTGTTTGCCACTCATAACGGCCTTAAAGATGGCACGCATAGCCACTTCGGTTTTACCAAAGCCTACATCACCTGCCAGCAAGCGATCCATAGGAACAGGTTTTTCCATGGATGCCTTGATTTCTGCTGTAGCCTGTAATTGGTCTTCCGTTTCTTCGTAAGGGAAGGCATCTTCAAACTCTTGCTGCCATGGTTGATCTGGCAAAAATGCAAATCCTTCTGTAATTTCTCGTTGTGCATAGATCTCAACGAGCTTATCTGCCAAATCATCGATGGATTTTTTGGCCTTTGTAACAACCTTAGCCCAGTCACGGCCACCCATTTTATGGATGCGCGGCACATCACCTTCATTGCCAATGTATTTTTGTAACTGATCTAGATTGTTTGCTGGTAGGAATAACTTATCCGTTCCAGCATAGGCAATTTCAATATAGTCCCGATGAATGCCTTCTGTTTCTATCGTTTTAAGGCCAATATACTTACCAATACCATGCATGCTATGAACTACATAGTCACCTGGTGTTAAGTCCGTAAAGTAGTTGATTTCTTGGCCCTTTTTAGGCTTGTTGCGAAGCTTACGTTTTTGTTGTCCGTAAATATTGCCTTCTACAACAACTACGAGATGGCTATTAGGTAATTCAAAACCATCGGTCAATAAACCTTGCAAAATAACGACCGTATTAGGTATTGCAATCCATTTCTCACTATGAACAAAGGCAATCCCTTCACCTTCAAGAGCTCGTTCAATACCTTCTCGTCGTTGTTGGTTATTTAATACCAATACAACTTGATGATTGAGGCGATGCCATTGCTTAATCTCATCTGTTAGGAGCGGAATTTGACGCTCAAAGCTCGTCATCGTCTTACCTTGAATACCGATTGGATTAAATCCAGGTAGACCGATAGAGCGTTGTTGCATAAATGTGAAAGCTACTTGATTTGTAGCTTCTACAGTTCGTTGCAATTCGCTCCAATCACAATGATTTTTACGATGTGTAGGGTCTTCCTTAAGGAATTTTTTTAACGCTTCCTGAATACGACCTGGCTCATCATAAATGAGAGTGCCATCTTTCACATAGGATAATAAGGTGCAATCTGCATCACTTTTACCAAGGAAGAAAGGTGTTACCGTATAAGAATCGATTTGTTCAATAGAACGTTGGTTTTCTACAGAGAAGAATCGTAATGTATCGATTTCATCGCCAAAGAACTCAATTCGTATTGGATGTTCACTATTAACAGGATAAATATCTAGAATATCCCCACGCACGGCAAAATGACCACGTTGTTCCACCTGGTCTACACGTTCATATCCAATTGTAACAAGCTGTTCAAGAGCTGTATCGCGATCAATCGTATCATTCAAAGAAAAATGTAACGACTGGCCTTTTAAATATTGTGGAGATACTACATATTGTGTAACTTCTTCTGCATTCGCTATAACTACGGCAGGTTCTTGCCATGCTAGCAATGCTAACGCACGCATTTGTGCACCTTGATCTTCAAGGCTACGAGCAGTCGTTGTAAACTCCACATTGTCAGTTATAGGAAATGATAGGACTGGGATATTAGACCAGAAAAAGGCTAAATCTCGTTCCCACATCTCTTTATGGTCCTTATCATGGACTACGATAACTACGGGCTTTGTAAGGCCTGTAGCAAAAGCTTGGTTTAAGAGGAAACTCTTTTGAGACCCACTTAGACCATATATGACTGACTTTCCTTTCCGCTGAAATGCGTTTAGCCCATCCACAAAGGATGGGTTCTGTGAAAGCAGCTTAGTTAATGTATTATCCATACTGCACCATATAGTATTCATGATTATTTAAATAAATAGTTCTAACTCATTTATTATAACATTTTTAGGCAAAAAAATAGCACCTCAAAAGGTGCAATAAAGTTGGTGCGGGAGAAGGGACTTGAACCCCCACGCCGTAAGGCGCCAGATCCTAAGTCTGGTGCGTCTGCCAATTCCGCCACTCCCGCGTCTCAACTGAAATAATAATATCATGTATATAATTCATCGTCAATCATTTTTTTAGATTTAACTAAAATTTCATGTTGCCTCTAAAGTATCTACTATATAACTAATTAAATATCTGCTATATAACTAATTCTATTTTTCTTATTTTAACCTTACATATTGGTTATTATATAAATTGTAAAATGAAAAAGAGACTGACCCAGAATCCGAACTACTAGAATCCTGGGTCAGCCTCTTTTTTAGGATGATGATGAATAAATGCATGCCCTACATTTACCATAAAATATATTAACAGTCATAACGTATGTCATGCTGGTAATACCAAGAAGGTATTATTCACCATGACCATGCCATCGACATTTAGGTCTTTCGAATACAATCTAACTCATAAATGTTGAAGATTGTATAGAACTAAAAAATCCTTTTTACGGGTACGTAAAAAGGAGCTATTAACTTCTCCTCCCTATCTCTCGTAGGTCAAATGGTGAATGTTGAATAGGCAGTTCTCCTGACTCGGCGTCATCGCTTATCTAGCCTTCCCAGTTTCCCAGTGACTTAATTTAGACTCGCTCGACCATACAGTGGCGGGACCGTGCTGGCATTTAACCAGCTTCTCTATTATGCTTTTCAGCACCTATTCCCAAATATGATGTTTTCTATGAGTTAATATTAACACCGCTATCGTATTAAGTCAATTTATTTTTGTAATTTTATTTACAATTTTACTGTCCATTAATTTATACATATATAAACATGAGTTATACACTAGTTGGATATCTTCACGGCTTTTACTTTTTCATCTCTTATTCATCTATTGCCATATATGATATTTTTAATTACAATATAAAGGTATCTAAAAATAGGAGGAATCTATGTATATCGGAGATTTCATTAAAGAATATCGGGAAGCGAATGGTGTATCCATTGAAGACTTTGCCACAAAAGCAGGCTTAACAGTTACAGAAATTGAAGCCTTAGAAAATAACTTACAAGAAGATGGTACTGTAATACCAGTTGCGATGCGACAAATCAAAGGTATCGCCGCAGCTATGAGTGTACCAATGCCTGTAGTTATGGCTCAGATTCCTTCCGATCAAGAATTAGTTGTCCATGTAGTAGCTGAGTCTGATCAGCCCCATGCAAAGTAATAAGGAGAATAAATGAAGCGTAGTTTATTAATTGCAGCAGCTTTCACAATCTTAGGCATCCTGCCCTCTCAAGCAGTCAATATTGCTGACTTAGAGAATGCAAAGGGTTATGCCTACTTATATCGTATGAATGGTCAAAACTATTACGCAGAACAACGCGTTAAAGTTATCGCTGGTGAAGGTAATAAATTTGAAATTATCGGTCGTACCTATAGCCATCAAGGGGCTCAATATTATATGACAGAGTACATAAACCATTATTACTTTGATCAAGATGCCGATACAATTCAATGGGTCCAAGAACAACGTAATATTATCGATGCCCGTACAGGCAGAGTATTACGTGAGGAAAAACGACCTAAAGCTAAATTAATTACCTTAAAACCAGATACTTATGGTTATATGCAAGCTATCTATTGGAGAGATCTTGCCGTAGCTGCAGGTCAGCTAAAATAATCTAAGTATTATCTAATTGGCAATTTTTAAAAGCTCGCCATATAAAGTGTACATATAATAAAATAAAGGACTCTACTGATTAGAATGTAGAGTCCTTTTGATTATACTATTACTATAAGTAGATAAAATAAAAAAGCACCACATTACTGTGATGCTTTAATTTGGTGACCCAGAAGGGATTCGAACCCCTGGCCTTTTGATTCGTAGTCAAACGCTCTATCCAGCTGAGCTACTGAGTCATGTACTTGGTACTCACTTATATTAACACAACGCTTAAATCTATGCAAGCATTTTTTTAATATTTTTTGAGTAATTTTATGGACATGCGGTCCGAAGACCGCAATCCAAATTTGGCAGGGGCAGTAGGACTTGAACCCACAACCAACGGTTTTGGAGACCGCTACTCTACCAATTGAGCTATACCCCTATGTTCATCAAGCCGTGCTTGATACTTGATTAGTTTAACAAAAAATAGACCCTATGTCAAGAAACAAAGCGCTTTAAAATAATGAAATAATAGTGAATTTAAAAGGAAAAAGAGCCCTTTTTCAAGGGCTCTTATGTCTACCTAACTTTTACCTTTATATATACGGGAGATGGTATATATAATTAGAGAGTTTTGTATATGTATTGTTTTGTTTATACACAGGGAGAGTATTGTTGTGTATTTAAGTGTTGTTTTATGTGTTGTATTGTTTTGTGTTGTGTTGTTTGTATTATTTGTAAAAGGGACAGGTAAAAGTTATTTGCAGTAGACCTCCATTTCCTTAGTTGATCTCAATCAACTATTGCTAGTATATAGATTCTATGTGAAAACATAGTGAAAGTTTTATGAGACATATATGAAACGAGTAAATTTTGGTACATATTTAAACATTACAAATATAGCTATAAAACTTGTATTTACCTATACTTTTAGGTTTATATATAATTTCTAGATAAAACTATGCATGAATAGAATATGTAGTAGATAGTCATTGTTAGAATTTATAATTAAAGCAATATTAATTACATAAAGATGATTAATTAGAAAATTTGATTAAATAATATCTTATGTACTATTTTGATCAATTAAGTATTATGTATAGATATAGCCATTAAAATAGGAATATTTGAGTTATACTGTTGTTCTTATATCGCTAAGAAGTTTATATCTATTGAATAATACAACTAACGTTTACGGATAAATATTTATAGTTAAAATGAAGGATAATTGTATATTATAGAATTTATGGAAGACATAAATTTAGAGTTACTCAATTGCTTTTTGATCTATTATTTACATATATCTAAATTTCTCAGCTACTATATGGTTCGATACCATAGGTGCTACGCACCGCGGTATCGTTTAGATGTAGTTGGCCTCCTGCCATTAGACGCGGCTTCCTATCACACTCGCCCATGGCGACATATAATACATTATGCCAATGTACAGACTTAACTATAGGGCTTCGTCGAACCTGATACAATGGATGTACGCGTCGATTAGATCTAATTACTTTTCGGTGGCCCTACTTGCTTCCTCACTGTGGATTTCCCTTCTCTGCTTCGCAGCTCGGTAAATCTTACGTTCGGAAGAAAGCGATGCAGTGAATCTGTCGTCGTTTTACTCCTCCATCTTCTACTGCCCTGCTTTTCCCACGCCGTCTGTATTGTTAAATACACATGGATATTACCTGTACAACCTTGGCTGGAGACGGCTCTAGAAGGATTAGCTAGTCGAAGACTAGCTAAAAGAAAAAGGCCTACCTTTAGGTAGACCTTTTTCTTTTAGTCAATCAGCGGCTTCCTATCCTCCCAGGCCGTCTCCAGCCAAGTACTTTCGGCGTT